>Ga0233431_1000112_pt1 | contig 182621 bp, 167 predicted proteins | sample SI_118_April2016_FD_179867 | JGI IMG/M metagenome (GOLD analysis project Ga0233431, IMG submission 179867) | Seawater microbial communities from Saanich Inlet, British Columbia, Canada - SI_118_April2016_200_MG | ecosystem: Environmental > Aquatic > Marine > Inlet | place: Canada: British... | reverse complement strand
ACCGGGGAGGTGACCACAATATGTAGCGCCCTCTGATGGAACTAGAGAGCGCATTTCTAAAAGGCTGGGGCTGGTCTATGTGGCTCATATGTCAACCCGGTAGCTGCCTGATGTATGTTGGAGATATACCCGGTTTCGTTAAGAATATGGGAACCACAATATCTGGTATGACCGCCCAATATTGGAAAAGCTTCGTTGTCGGGTTTGATAACCGCTTGGTGAGCCGAGGACACCCTCACAACGGAAGGCTGCCAGAGGTATCGTTCTGTGGGATAAAAATTACTTGACGGAAGGTTATAGGAACTCTTCCGTCTGGAGGATCGCCACCATGAGTATCGTAGGGTTTTGTTTTGGTTCAACCGTCTTATGTTTATGCGACCTTACCAAATCAAGTTTTGCAAGGGCAGTCACTCAACCATGATAAACAAAATGAAGGATTAGCCATCTTTCAACCTTTGTCCAATGCCTCACCGGCCTTTAGGGTCATGCGCTGTACTGAAAAGGGTTCCTGGATAAAATGGACCCCTTATCCGTCACCCCCCTGGTGTGCAATAACATTAACCGTATATCCCGACATAAACACGAGCTTTGCTCCCGGCCGGAGCTTCTCAACCTCCTCTAAGAGGTGCTTCCCGATCATGCCCGCATGCCAGACCGGGATCGTGCAAGTGTAATCGATCTCCCGTGCCTTTTATGACGCTAAATGATCCACTGAGGACGGCAAAGAGCAGATGCTCCTCAGAAGGGCATAACGCACAGGAGACACAAGACTGCGGAATCGAATGGATTAATTTGGTCGGATAGGGACGCACCTACCGACAGACCCTTGCCCGCATCGACTACCGTCTACCCACAGCGCCCCGCTCAGAACCGCCCCGGTCAGGTTCGCCCCGCTCAGAAACGCATTGGTCAGATTCGCCCCGCTCAGATTCGCCTCGCTCAGATCAACAAAGTCCAGAACCGCCTCGCTCAGATTCGCCCCGCTCAGATTTGCCCTGCGCAGATCCACCGTGATGTAGTCATAGCGTGATACTGACCTATCATAACTCATCACCCCGCTCAGATCCGCCCCGCTCAGATTCGCTCCGATCAGCCTCACCCCGCTCAGATCCGCCCCGCTCAGATCCGCCCCGCTCAGATTCGCCCAGCGCAGATCCGCCCCGCGCAGATTCGCCCCGCTCAGATTCGCCCCGCTCAGGTTCGCCCTGAGCAGATCCGCCTCGCTCAGATTCGCCTCGCTCAGAATCGCTCCGCTCAGATTCGCCTTGTACAGCCTCGCCCCGCTCAGATTCGCCTTGTACAGATTCGCTCCGCTCAGATTCGCCTTGTACAGAAACGCATTGGTCAGATTCGCCCCGCTCAGATTCGCCTCGCTCAGATCCGTCTTGCTCAGACGCGCCCCGCTCAGATTCGCCTCGCTCAGATTCGCCCCGCTCAGGTTCGCCCCGCCCAGCTTCGAATATATCAGATTCGCCCCGCTCAGATTCGCCCCGCTCAGATTCGCCCAGCGCAGATCCGCCCCGCGCAGATTCGCCTCGCTCAGATCCGCCCTGCGCAGATCCGCCCTGCGCAAGTCGCATCTCGGGCATTGGTTGGTGTTTTTGAGCTGGTCTAGATCTTTTTGGCTATAGTTTGCTGAAACCTCCGTTTCGCCGGATGCCGGCTCCAGGACAAAGGTGGCCGGTCCGCCGGTGCCGTCGTGGGTGAAGCTTAGGGTGTAAAGCCCTTCCTCAATGGTGGGGGACACACACTCCCCGGGACCCAGGGTGAATACCGCATTGCCGGACTCGTCAATCAGGGTGGCTGTGTGGGAGGAACCCCTCTGATCCCAGCAAATGGTCCGGGTGTGCGTCTGTGAGTTTTCATAGGGGATGGACACCTCAGGGATTTGGGCGGCATCCAAAAAGATCAGAACTAGATCGTCATTGCGGGCCACCAGGTCCGGGTCTGCCAGGAAGTCATTTGAGGTCAAAACGCGGCCCGGCACGCCGGTCCACCTTTGATAGCTTTCGCCATAGACATTTGAGAGCAACCCTGAAAAAACAATCAGAATCATCATGAAAGTCATTCTAATTTTCATCTTTACTTCCTCCTGATTTACAGATGAAACCATCGGCTAAGTCTACTGTTCTGTGTCAGCAAATCGCACTAAAAGGTCACCTGAAACTGAACCCCATAAATGGCGTATTTTCCCAGGCCAAAGGGCTCTACTCCCTCGATGCTGAGGTCTCCATCGTCATACCACATGAACTCGGGCCTGATCTTGAATCCCTTGGCCAGATCAATGGGAACGCTCACTCCCCACATCTGGCTCCTGGCCTCAATCTCAGCGCCCTGAAACTCGTTCTTGGTCTTCATCTGGCCGTAGATCAAATGCGGGGTGATGGGGCCGAATCGGTAGGACGCATCCAACCAGAAGCTGTAGGTCTCTGCGTTGTTGATTTTCATGGTTGTAGTGTCGAGTATGGCCGTAGAAAGTAAGGCTGGCATGCTGTTGCCGCTTTCAACCCCCCGCGTATTGCCCCAGTTTTTCCCCCAGTTCCCTTCACCGCTGAGGGCAAAGGGGCCAAACCCCACCTTGAAGCCCAGAGAACCCATATAGGTGTCCAACTTGTTGTCCACTCCCGGGTTGTCAGGGATATCAACGGTCCTGTGCTGATACATAAAGCTCGGATAGATGCTCACGGGTCCCGCATAGATGGGAAGTCCCATATCGATCCTGGGAACCTTCGTGTTGTTCTGCACATCTATTTGCCATTCCGCCCAAGGGCCGTATTCCCCCACATACCGGGCGTATCCGTTAGGGTCCACCAGCGCGATGGCCAGTCTGGCATTTTTGCAGAACTGGAAAGTCCCCCTCACCTGGGCAAACCGACCCGAATAGTAATCGCCATACCCCACGCCGATAATATTGAGGCTCCCCGACCGGGTTCCCAGGAGTTGGGATGGGTTCAAGGGAGAAAAGGGCGTGGTGGTCTTTCCGGCCTGAACCTGGAACCAGTCGTTTACATCCCACCATCCATAGGCGTACCTCAGTTCAACACCGTTGCTGGTGTTTTGGTCGATATCCCCTGATCTCTGGCCGACGCCGATTTCGATGTACATGCCCACATTGTCCTCATTGGTCCATCGTCCGTGAAGACGGCTGATATTGGGCAATTGAATGGTGGTGACATTATAGGAGTTGGTGCCATTTCCTACCCTGCTGAACTGCGCGTTCTCCTTATCCCTGTCCAGGTAGTAGAAATCCGTAAAGATGATTCCCCCCAGCTTGAAAGCTGCCGCGGCAGGCAGGGCAGAAACACACGGCAGTAAAAGGAAAACGGCCACCATTAAGATTTTTTTCATTTCTGTCCCTCTTTTATTTAAAGGGGGCTCAACAGGGAATATTTAGACCCGTGGCTTTACGTCCCCACCTCACGATGGGTTTGGGCTTTGTGTAGAGAAGATTTGAGCTCCCAACAAGCAAACTATGCCTATTAGGAGCAGAGCATATACAATTTGAGGTCCTTTTTCATGAGGGAACCTTCTGGATAGAGGTTGAAGGTTTGTTGAGAATAGCTACTACAATCTAAGTAATGATAAAAAATGCCTTGTGTCAAGAAAAATTCGGCTTTGGGGAAAGTCAGGATTTCGCAGAGCTGCCAGATGTATCTTTCACATTTCCCTGGAAATAGGTTTTGACAGCATGAAACCAAAGCCGTTTGGACGATACCCCAATATCTGGTTGTGAGGCTTTTCATTGAAAAATCTGTAATATATTGAGTATCTTAAACTTTCTTACATGTCAAAAACCTGGAATAAGCCTTACTTGTTCCTTGCGACCGCTCAACCTCTGCAACCACTCTGGGAATTCCTGCCAGCACAACATATGATGTTAACCTACTGAATTTGATCGCAATTGAAGCCTCTCCGCATTCGATGTGTTTTAACTTTTGTGTAAATCTAGGATTGTTCTGGCTTCATCCGGCGAGGCCACTTCCCTACCGTACTCTTTTGCGAACCTTGTTATTCTTTCCACAAAAACAGCATTATTCTTTGCAAGAACGCCTCGCTCATAATATACGTTGTCTTCCATCCCAACTCTGATATGGCCACCCATGATTAAAGCCATGAGTGACATGGGCAAATGAGATTGCCCTATCCCGATAACAGACCAAGCCGATTCTTCAGGGATGTGCTCCAGCAAGTGTAGGAGCGCCTTGGGAGTACCGGGAGCACCCCAAGGCGTTCCCATTACGAACTGAAAATACATGGGGGATTCCAACTGACCTCTTTTGTTCATATTTAGCGCCGTTACCGCCATGCCCAAGTCAAAAACCTCAATTTCCGGCTTAACGCCGCTTTGGATCATTTTTGCCGCGGCAACATCCAGGAAATCGGGTGGATTGCTAAAAACATCTCCTCCCAAATTAATTGACCCCGCATCGAAAGAAGCCAATTCCGGCTTGAACGCCAGTGGAATCAAGCGAACTTCATGCGGAAGGTTGCGACCGGCTATTCCTGAGGTTGTTAAAGATAATATCAGATCAGTTTGTTCCCTGACCGGGTCAACAACCCTTTTGTATAAATCATAATCCTGAGTTCCAAGTTTGGTTTTTAAGTCACGGACATGAATATGGGCTATAGACGCACCAGCCCTCCAACACTCAATACAAGACTGAGCGATTTCCTCCGGAGTAATGGGAATATACGGAGAAACGTCTTTAGTGTTTCGGCTACCGGTAACCGCAGCGGAAATTATTAGCTTCTCCATTTATATATCTCCTTTTCTGATTCCTGGAACCGCCTCTTCAATATAAGACAAAACTCGCTTGAAAGTCGGACCGTGATACAGCGCCGCCACGTGACCCATGGGCACGGTTTGCTCCTGTTTCCATCCCGCAGGCGGTATCATGGATTCCGTGGGAAGCACCATATTGTCAACCGGAGAATAGAACGCCACGCATGGCAGTTCTGTTGAAGGCTGATATTTTTCCAATTCCCTGACCAGCGGCCCTTGGTAACGCAAGCTGCCCGCCAATGCCCCAAAACCCAGCACCGCCATTTTGCTCCCTTTAAAGGGCGATCCCAGGGTAATCACCCTCCGAATTACGGAAGAACGGGATTCGTCCCGCTTGTGCGCGTAGGTTTTGGCCAGAAGTCCGCCGAGGCTGTGACCCACCATCACCAGTTCTTTACCGGGACAATCTCTTTCCACCTGTTTCATCCAACTTTCAAATTTTCCATAAATACCCCAGAAAGTGGTGTTCCAGCTATTGTAGGAAAACGCATGGATTCGACTGTATCCTTTGCGCTTAAGCCGCCATCGATAATAGGCCCATGCACTGGCATTGTGATAGATTCCGTGAATGAAGACCACGACCACGGTTGTATCGATTTTGGTATCGGGTTTGGCATCCACTTTGACGCCGACTGGGACGCCGGTAGGACCGGGCATCCACAAGTTTTTGACAAAACCGAGCGGAAAAAGGCACACCACCACCACATTGCTGCAGATGCTGGACAAAGTACCTCTAAGCAACCACAGAAATGGTTTGCCGTCCGACTGCTGATCCAGCGTCATACCATAGGAGGAATTGGCTGCCTCATACCAGAAAATCAGATAGGTAAACACCGACATGAGCAAAAAAACAACGATCAGGACAAACAGAATCACACTTGACATAAAGGGCCCCCAATCAAATAAACAATTTGTTTTCAACAATTTAAGTCTATTTCAAAAAAATAAGTCCATCACGCCGGCACAAAGTTTTAAAAAAAGATTTTTAAATCCTTGACAAAATGACGCATCGCGTTATATTTAAGCCAACGTCACGACGAAATGAACCCAAAACGAACACCCCAAGAAAATATTTTTCAGGAGGAACCAAAAATGACCACGACAAAACAAGCTAGCAAAGCAAAAACCAAAAAAACAGGAAAAAAGGCTAAGTCCAACTTTCACGCGGTCCGCTCTCTGTACAAAACAAGGGAAACCCTGGTCGAGACGGTTAAAGACTACAACGATAAGTACATCACAAAACCCTTTGAAAACAGCAAGGACTTTGTTGTGGATATGAAAAACGATCCTAAAAAGACCTTTGACGACATCTTCGACAATGGCAAGGGGTTTGTGGAGGATGTAAAAAAAGATCCGAAAAAGGTGTTTACCAATATGGTAGACGGCAGCAAGGATCTGGCCGAGGGCGCCAGGGAAGATTTTTCCAAAGCGGTGGAAAGCGTCATGAACGGCGGCAGGGATCTTTATGCCGGCATGGAGAAAGACACCCGGAAAATAATGGACGATCTTCTGGATCGAGGCAAAAAAATCACCGACCGGATTCCCGGTAAAGAAACGATGGAAAAAGGGATATCCAGGAGCCTTGAGTCGATCCCCGATCGCCTGAACCTGCCCAGCAAAAAAGACATGGAAAAACTTTCAAAAACCGTACGCACCCTGAATACCAAGCTCAACACCCTGAGCAAGCAATGCGCTGCCTGATATCCCTCCGATCTTCAGGCCGACCCTTCAAAAAGGCTGGCCTGAAATCGGCGGCCTTTTATCTCGGGAAAACCCCTGAACGTTCAATCAACCTCGGAGGCAGTCATGCACAAAATCAAACGATATGCAAACCGTAAATTATACGACACAAAAAGTAAGAAATACATCACCCTGGATAAAATCGCAAAACTGCTCAAAGCTGGCGAAGAGATATCGGTTTTGGATAATAAAACCGGGGAAGATATCACAGCGGCCACGGTTTCCCAGATCCTTGCACGGACCAAACAGGGGCAGACGGATAATGGCGCATCCAACGTCATGATCCAGCTCCTTCGAAAAGGTCCGGGGACATTGGTGGACTATGGAAAAAAATATATCTCATTGTGGGATCGAGCGCTCACCATGGCCGATGAGGAGATCGACAGGCTGGTGGAAAGACTCGTTAAAGAAAAGGAAATCACACCGTCCGAGGGCAGCAGACTCAAAAAAGACATGTTGAATCGGGCCGAAGATATGAAGAAATGGATCGCGGAGAAGATCGATCAGAGGGTCAATGAAGCCCTTGACCTCATGAACCTGGCCAGTAAAGAGAAGGTCTCTCAGCTCACCGGAAAGATTGATACACTGACCCGTAAAGTCCAAAATCTTGAAAAAAAGCTGGAGCGAAAAGCCAAAGAAGAGGCTAGGAAAGAGGCGGATCGCCTCACCAAAAAAGCCCAGGCAAAGGTGATTCCCCTGCCCAAAGACGATCCCAAGCCGGTAAACCTACCCGAAACCCAGGGAGCGAAAAACTTGTAGCCTTCAGAAATAACAGACGATCCGAACTGAGCCTCAATTACATCTATTTCAGGCTGAATTTACCCAATTCTTAACATCACGGGAGCGGCAAAGGGCTGAGACACATCTAAGCCAAATGCCGCTCCCAATCACGAATTCTCTTTCAGATTGGGTCAAGCCCATTACACCCCAAAAAGATCCTGCCTTCGGGTCACTGCGGCAAAGCGGGATTGAACCATGGGATCCGTGCACCGAGCCATTTCTCGTTTGTAATCCCGGGTTGTAAACGCATGAAGCCCGGTTCCTCTCACAGCGTAGATGAGGTCATTCTCATTGGCATCCGTTAAATGGTTTCGCTCTATGAATTCATAGAGTAGCACTGGTTTGCGAACCTTTTGGGTATCGGTTCGATAGAATTTCGGGAAAGTTGAACCATCTGCTTCAGGCTGCTCAACCGCAGTTCCTCGGTCCAGCCCACGTATTGGCTGGCCAAATAGCCTGAAAAGAGGACAAAAACGACCCCAATGAAGAAACCAACAATGAGTATTTTGATTTTGGCCTTCCGAATAACGAATTGGTTTTTTTCGTGATCAAACATATTTTGCACATCCAGCCGGGAAAGGGTATCAAATGAACATACTGGAAAGCATAAAATAACGTCAAGGAATTCATGGTAGAATCTGGGGAACAAGGATGATACTATGACGTTTAATCTCCCTAAGACGAGGCTTCCGGGCTTCGGGAAGTAGTGGTTATGCCCAATGAAAAACAAAAGCGATTTTCCTGGCGCGGTCGCTGGGCCGTATTCGGGGCCATCGCGGCCGTCTACTTCTTCGCCTACTTCCACAGGGTCTCCACATCGGTTATCGCTCCGGACCTCCTGGCCGCCTTCAATGTCAACGCCACAGTCCTGGGGTTCATGTCCTCCATGTATTTCTACCTTTATGCCCTTGAACAGCCGGTGGTGGGTTATCTGGCAGATCGATGGGGACCCCGCTGGGTCGTAACCGTGTGGACCCTGGTGTCCGCCCTGGGCTGTTTCCTCTTTGGGCTGGCCCCCAGCATTGAATGGGCTTCGGCGGGCCGGGCCCTCATCGGTTTCGGTGTGGGAGGGGTCTTTGTTCCCGGCATGAAGGCCTTTTCCCAATGGTTTCGGGAAAAGGAATTTGCCACCTTGACCGGATTCCTTCTGGCATTGGGAAACCTCGGGGCCATTGTCGCCACCACCCCCCTGGCCTGGGCAGCCCGGATGTGGGGTTGGCGGGGGACTTTCATGGTGATCGGCGCCATTACCCTGGTGCTCGCCCTCGGCGCCTTCATTCTCATTAAAAACCCTCAAAAAAAGGACACACAGATCCACCCAAGAGACACTTCATCCGAGGGCGACAGCGCTGGCAATCCCCTGAAATCAACCCTTCAGGTTTTGGGATCCCTTCGTTTCTGGATACTGGGGGCCATCTTCTTCGGTGCCTTTGGAAGCTATCTCACGTTTCAGGGCCTCTGGGCGACCACTTTCCTCATGTCCCTGCTGGGGCTGGACCTTTTTCACGCCAGCCTGTTCAACATGCTGATCCCCGTTGGCCTGATCCTGGGCGCCCCTTTCACGGGGTGGCTTTCGGGCCGGTTCAATCTGAACAAAGGGCGGGTGCTCATCGCACTTCTAGCCCTGGAGACAAGTCTATGGGCATGGATGATATTTAGCGGAAAAAGCCTGGGGATCATTGGCATCCTATCTATCATGTTAATCCTGGGCGGCGCTTCCGGGGGGTTGGGCGCCATCCTTTGGGGTCTGGTAAGAGAGGCTACCCCGGCGCCAATCCTGGGGCTTACCACGGGGCTTCTCAACCCCTTCCCTTTTGTGGGGGTTGCGATTTTTCAGGTATGGACCGGCGCCATTTTGGACCGCGCGGGCAGTGTTGACGGCGTCTATTCCGCCTCGTCCTATCAAGATGCGTTTCTTTTGTGCTTTCTGGCGGTTGCCATCTGTCTGGGTCTTGCCCTGTTCCTTCAGAAGAGGCCGACCGGCAAAATGAACGCCCCTTGAAATGAGAAGAGTGGGACTGCACACAAAATCTGTTTGCTTTGCGGAAAAACATCATCAATAATGTTTCCAAGCCTGAAGGCAAAAGTTTTATCAATATCCGTCATGAACGGAAGGGAATATTATTGATTATTTCATATTGACAAATTTTTGGAATACGGGATAGCAGCATACATTAAATAGTGTCTGAACGAAAACTAGGATTTTTTGTCAAGGTCAAGGAAGATCAAAATTTTAACCGCAGGAATACATTTGGTATTTCGAGGATTAAAATTTTTATCTGACGCAGAGATTGGCGAAAAAGACAGTTTTCGTTCGGGCACTAAATAGCTTCTTGTGCCGTTGAGGAAGAAGAGGATAAACTAATGAATTTGACCGAGACAAAATATGAAATTGACAGGGGCATAGCCAAAGTAACACTGCATCGACCTGACAGGATGAACGCCTTTACCGCCGTAATGCGAAACGAGCTGATCGCTCTTTTCGCTGAAGCAGATCTTGATGACGCGGTTCGCGTTGTGGTGGTGACAGGCGCCGGCAAAGCTTTTTGTGCTGGGGCAGACCTTTCCGGAGGCAGTTCCACTTTTGATCGGTACGGAAAAACCGCCATCAGCGATCATCGTGACGGCGGAGGTCAGGTTGCATTGGCAGTATTCAAGTGCCGAAAGCCCATTATCGCAGCTATCAATGGACACGCAGTTGGAATCGGCATCACAATGACATTGCCCATGGACATGCGTGTCGTAGCCGAAGACGCCAAGATCGGTTTTGTATTTGCGAAGCGCGGCGTCGTTTTAGAAGCCTGTTCTTCCTGGTTTCTACCCCGCATTATTGGTATCGCCAAGGCCGCTGAACTCGCATATACGGGACGTGTATTCCGTGCGGTTGAAGAGACAGGTTCCGGACTTTTCAATTACGTTGTGCCTGGAGACAAGGTGCTTTCAAAGGCCATGGAAATCGCAACCGAAATCGCAGCCAATACCTCGGCAGTATCCGTGGCACTCAACAAGGCGCTTCTCTGGCACGGGTTGGGCGAAGAGGATCCCCAGTCTGCCCACCTTGTGGACTCACGCTGTTTCTACTGGGCGGGAAAGCAGAAGGATGCACGGGAAGGCATCCGGAGCTTCCTGGAAAAGCGGAAACCCGCCTTCACCATGAGTCCCTCAACAGACATGCCTGATTTTTACCCCTGGTGGAAGGAACCCAAGGTTTAGGAATTCGCAGCCATCTCTTTATCCTCCAACGCCATCAGTCGCTTTACTTCTCTGGTTATCTCCGGGAGGACTTGACCTGCTTTTCCCTGGATCAGTACGTTGGTCACATCATCATACGGGGTTTCCGAGAGGTTGACGATGACCAGGAATGCGCCGTTTTTCGCGGCATAGTCGGGCATTGCGGCAGCGGGATGTACGAGGAGAGTGGACCCTATAACCATGAAAACATCGGCGTTTCGAGACAAATCTGTTGCTTTTTCCACCTCATCTACCGGCATGGCTTGCCCGAACGAAATGGTGTCTGATTTGAGGTAACCGCCGCATTTACATTCCGGGGCCAGATCGCCCTGTTCAATGCGTCTGTGCACTTCATCCAATGAAATGATTTTTCCGCAGCCGGTGCAGCGTGCTCTTCGTGTATTGCCATGTAGTTCAATTACTGGTTCGCTTGGAATGCCTGAGTCTTGGTGAAGGCCATCAATGTTCTGGGTGATTATGGCCGCGATCAAACCCATCTCATAGAGCTCGGCAACCGCCATGTGGGCTGGATTTGGTTTGGCCTTTATGAGATCGGGGTAAAGCTCCTCTTTCATTTTCCAGTACTCTATTCTTGCCTCTTTTGATGACATGAATTCATCAAAATATACGGGCCTGTATTTGTCCCATATGCCGCCCTTGCTTCGAAAGTCCGGTATCCCGCTTTCGGTGGATATGCCCGCGCCTGTGAATACCACGTTATTCCCACCTTTGGAAATTTCCCGGGCGACCATCGAAATTTTCTCTTTAATGTTGTTTTCCATTCTTTTCCTGAAGTTGTTTAAAGATCCATGTAGTTGCAGTGATCCGTGTGATCATGTAGCTCCTTTCTTACATCTTTTCCTCACAAGATTCAATGAGATCCACGTGGGCCCGCTGTCGAATGAAAAATTACATTTCCACCCTTTCCCGGAACCATAACAGTGAATACCTTATATCAGCTTCCCCCACAAAAGCCTTGTGGTTGGAATTCTTTTCACATCTAATGGAACATCCCATTATTTTCCATTGACAATCCAATCATTGGGATGACAATATATCTGAACAAATATGATTTATTGGGGGATTATTTATGGGATATTCGAAGCTCAGCGTAACAATTCCAGATCAGACATACAGACAAATCAAGGAACTGGCGGCCGGTAAACGCATCAAATTAAGCCACCTGGTCGCGGAAGCCCTTTCTGAAAAGGTGCGAAAGTTAAAGGAAGAAATGCTGCTGGAACGTATTAATGCAGCTTTTGCTGATCCAAATATAAAGAGGGAACAGATTCTTATGGCGGAAACCATTGCGGAAAACACCAATGTGGAAGAAATGCCATGGTAAAGGTCAGACAGGGGGATATCTACTGGGTCAAGTTCGGTCCGTCAAAAGACTCCGGTCCATCCGGAAAGAGACCGGCGGTGGTTGTTCAAAATGATTTGTTAAACAAAAGCAAGATTCAAACGACCGTTGTGGCCCTGATCACCTCTAATCGAAAACTGGCCCAAGTACCGGGAAATATTCTTCTGAAAAAGGAAACCGTCAATCTTTCAAAAACCAGCGTCGTGGTGGTAAGCCAGATGGCCACAGTGGATAAAGGCAGGCTTCTTGAAAAAATCGGAACACTCGGGCACAAACCGCAAACAGAAGTGATTGAAGGATGCCGGTGGGTCATCAATGATGGCAGGTTCTGAAATCCTGCCCAGGCGACACTGTCTAACATGGGAGGAGGCCAGGGAATGAATGAACTTTCGCCTAAAAAATCCAGCGGAGAGTTTCTACTGTATCAGACCGAAAACGGGCAGGTGAAGCTTGAAGTTCGCCTTCAAAACGAGACCGTGTGGCTCACCCAACAGATGTTTGCCGAACTGTTCCAAACAACAGTCCCCAATATCAGTATGCACATTCGGAATATTTATGCGGAAGGGGAATTAACCCCGGAGGCAACTATTAAGAAATTCTTAACAGTTCGTCAGGAGGGGAGCAGGGCCGTCCGGCGTGAACTGGATTTTTACAATCTGGACATGATTATTTCGGTGGGCTACCGGGTAAAAAGCCTGATTGCCACCCGCTTTCGGATCTGGGCCACTCAGCGGTTGAAAGAATACATTGTCAAGGGCTTTGTCATGGACGATGAGCGGCTGAAGAATCCGCCAGTCAAGGGTTCCGCTGTTCCCGACTATTTTGATGAAATGCTGGCTCGCATCCGTGACATACGCGCCAGCGAACGGAGGATGTACTTGCGGGTGAGAGAAATATTCGCCATGGCAAGCGATTATGATCCGTCATGGTCGGAAACAACAAAGTTTTTCAGCATCATTCAGAACAAACTTCATTTTTCCGCTACCGGCATGACCGCCGCCGAACTGATTCAATCACGTGCCAATCATCTGCTCCCCAATATGGGTCTCACCAGTTGGAAGGTGGGAGAAGTACGTAAAACCGATGTCACCACAGGCAAAAACTATCTCAATGAAGAGGAAATAGACGATCTGAACCGGATTGTGGTCATGTGGTTGGATTTTGCTGAAGATCAGGCCAAACGCCGCAAGCAGGTTTTTATAAAGGACTGGGAGCAAAAACTTGATGAATTTTTGCGCTTCAATGACCGAAAAGTGCTTCCCAATGCGGGCAAGGTGAGCAAACAGGCCGCCGAAGGGCATGCGAAAGCGGAGTACGAGCGATTTGAAATTCGGCGGCGCACATACAAAGAATCTGTCGGAGAAGCGGAGACCATCAAACAACTGGAAGAAGCTGCCAGGGAATCAAAACAATTGGAAGTATCACGAGATCCTTCAGATAAGGAGGGATTGAAATGAGTATTCACCACGTGTCGCGTTTTCTCCATACAGGACAGTTAGGTATGCCCCCGGAACGACGGGTCTGAAACCATCGACTCACACCGTATACAGCATCACCAGGCAACGGGTGGGTTCATTGGAGAGGCTTTTCAGTTTGTGGGGGATGTCTGAATTGAAGTGAATGCTTTCCCCTTTCTTGAGCACGTGGGGCTTTCCCCCCAGGACAAATTCCAGATCCCCTTCCATCACATAAATGAATTCTTCCCCCTCGTGCCGGTATTCCACCGGCTTGTGGGCATGATGGGATTCAATGGTGACCATGAACGCCCGAAGGTGGCTTTCCTCAGCGCCGGGCGTCAGTGTCTCGTAGGAGTAGCTTTTTGTTCGCTTGATGAAGGCCTGGGCACGCTGGTCCCGAATTGCGGTCTGCTCTTCCCTGCTCAGGAAGGTTCCCGGATCAACCCCCAGGGCTCCGGCAAGGCGGAGCAGAAAGCTGACCGGCGGGGACATCTTGTCCGATTCCACCAGGGCCATGAATTCCGGTGTCTGCCCGGTGGCCTTGGCCAGGGATTCCATGGTCCAGTCCCGGGATTTTCGAATCTTTCGAATTTTCGCACCGAATCCTCCGGCTTCGCCCGAGCCCTTTTTGGTTTCGGATAACACATCGGCCAGTTTTCGCATGACCACCTGCTTGGCCCGCGCGGTCAACAACGGCAGAAACGTCTTTGCATCCGCCACGATGCCAATATCCGCCACCTGGAATATGGGGGCGTTTACATCGCGATTGATGGCCACAATGGTCTTTGATTCCGTAATGCCGGCCGTGTATTGAACAGCACCGGAGGTCCCGATGGAAAACAGCAGATTGGGGCGAACGGCCTTTCCCGTCTGGCCGATCAATCGATCCTGGTCCACCCAGTGGAGCAGTACGGGGGGTCGAGTTCCCGCCACCTCACCGCCCACAGCCGCCGCCAGTTCTCGAATAAGACCAAATCCTTCCATGTTGCCCAGCCCCGCGCCGCCCACCACCACGATCTCAGCTTCCTCAAGTTTGCGGTGCTCCGCGGGTTCAGGAGAACGGGAAAGCAGCCTGGGGCGACTGACGTCAGGATCTGTTTTCACAGGGATCCGTTCAACGTCACCCCTTACCATATCCTCTTCCAGTACCGCTTCCCCATGTTCTTGGTCCTGGGGGGTTTGAATTTGGGGAGTTTGAATCTGGGGGTGCACTGTGGCAAATCCCGTACCATGATCGTCAACATAGGTGATCTCAGCCATGATTTCCCCGCCCCAGGCGGGGCACAACCCCACAATCCGTTCCTCGGCAATTCGAAGATCCACGCAATCGGCCATCAACCCGGCATCGCAGATGCGAGCGGCCCTGGATGCCATCTCCCGGCCGAAATCGGTGAGCGAAAACAGCACGAGCATCGGCCCGTGCTGTTTCACCACACCCGCCAGGGTTTCCGAATAAACATCGCACAGGGGGACCGAAAATTGATCATTTTCAAGGACACAAACCCGATCCGCACCCTGGGCAAAAGACGCCTTGAAAGCACTCTTAAGAGAAACCGAATCCACATGGTTTTCCGATTGCACCTCGTCATGAGGAGTGCTCAGGAAAACCATCACCGCTTTTCGCCCATTTAGCCCTTTTCCATTCTCAGATCCGGCAGATCGGGCAGGTCGGCAAAGTTCTACCGCCTTTGCCAAAACATTCAGACTGAACCGGAAGAGCCGTTCATGCCGCAAATCACCGAATACCCAGATTTCATTGGTCATTTTTTTATTCATCATATATTAATCAAGCCCCGATGGCGCCAGAGTTCGAAAGCTGCTTCATCAGCTCGTCCGCCTGCTCCCGGGCGTCTCCCTTGAGGAACTCGCATTTCTTTGTTTCTTTAACCCGTTTCATGGAAAGCACCCGGGTGGGGGAACCCGCATCACCCACCCGTTCCGGCATAAGCCCCAGATCCGCCAGGCTCCAGCGTTCGACCCGCTCTGATTCAAATGCCCGGCCAATCCCTGAAAGCCCCATGTCTCTTGGCTCAAAAGCACCGGGATGGATCGTAAACGCCGTCGGGCTTGCGACTTCATATGCTTCCAAAAAATGATCTGCAACCCGCTCCACCCTGAAGACGTTCTTCTGCAGTTTTATGCTTGTTACCATGCTGACAAACGGGATGCCCATAAGCACGGATGTCTGAGGCCCCACCTGACCGGTATCGCTGTCCGCCGTCCGGACGCCGAAAAGCACCAGGTCGAAGGGGACCAGCTTTTGAAGGCCCGCCCCGAGGGCGGTTGATGTGGCCAGGGTGTCTGAGCCGGCGAGCGCCGGATCAGAGATGAGGATCTCCCGATCCACCCCCATGGCCCTGGCCTCGGAAAGGGCCGAAAGGCTCGCCTCAGGGCCCATTGAAAGGGCCGTCACACGGCCGCCATGAAGTTCTTTGAGGAGAAGGGCTGCCTCCAGGACCGGCCGATCGAAAGGATTGAGCTCCGAAGTGTCCTCGGTTCGAAGCACCTGCTCCTCGGGCGCCGCCAGGATGACCGATTTAATGCATACCACAATATCTAATCCCATTATCTTTTCCCCAGCTGTTATTTCCTCAGAACCCCTCTTGCAATCACCATCCGGTGCACCTCGGAGGAACCCTCGTATATTCTCGTTACCCGGGCGTCACGATAGTAGCGTTCAACGGGATAGCTCTTGGAGTACCCGTATCCGCCATGGATCTGTACCGCCATGTCCGTCACCTTGCAGCACGCCTCCGACGCAAAGAGTTTTGCCATGGCCGATTCCTGGGAAAATCTTTTTCCGGAATCTTTAAGGGCGGCGGCCCGATAGACCATGAGGCGGGATGCTTCCACGAGAGTGCCCATATCCGCAATCATCATCTGGATGGCCTGGTGTTTTGAAATGGGAACCCTGAACTGGCGGCGCTGCTGAGCATACAGGATTCCCTCTTCCAGGGCGGCCTGGGCAATGCCCAGGGCCTGGGCCGCAATGCCCATTCGGCCCACATCCAGGGCAGCAAGACCGATTTTGAGCCCCATACCTTCACGGCCCAGCAGGTTATGGAGCGGCAGGCGGCAGTCATAGAGCCGTATGGAACTGACCGGGTTTGCCCGCATACCGCACAGGTCTTCCAGGTCCCCCACCACAAACCCCGGGGTCCCCCGTTCTGCCACCACCACGCTGATCTCACCACGATCAGCAGTCGGGTTGGTCTTAAGGAACAGGAGACATATATCCGCAACCCCGCCGTTGGTCACAAATACTTTGTTGGCGTTGACCACATAAGCGTCTCCATCAGACACGGCCGTGGCCTCAATACCCGAGGCGTCTGATCCTGCGTTGGGTTCCGTCAGGCAGAAAGCGCCGATTTTCTCGCCACGGGCCAGAGGCGGTGCCCATTTTTCTTTCTGCGCCTGTGATCCGAATGCCAGGATGGGGTACAGGGCCACACTGTTATGAACCGTCACACAAAGCCCGAGGCTGCCGCTGGCCCTGCTGATCTCTTCCACGATAATGGCATAGCTGATGGAATCCAGATCCGCACCACCCAGTTCTCTCGGTGCCTGAACGCCGAAATATCCGAGCTTTCCCATTTTCTCAACCACTTCCCAGGGAAAACGGGCCTCCTGATCAATCTCACCGGCAATAGGCCTGATTTCCCGTTCACAGAAGGAACGAACGGATCGCCGCACGATACGATGTTTTTCAGATAAAAAGTTGTCCATAAATTCTCTTTATTTCCAATATCACAAGAACCGGTTGACACCTTTGCAAAATGAGGTGTTTTGCAAAGGTCTCCGGTAGAGGTCGGGAGTTAGCGTCGCTCGGAGAGAAAATATTTAAAAGGGCAGAAAGGGGGTAAGAGATGCAAGCCTTATTTCTTTGTATATACACCCTTTCGGACACTTTTGATTTTATTCTGTTTTTTAAGCCGGTAGATGATGTTATTCAACTTTTTCGTGTTAAAACCTGTTTGCTCATTCAGTTCATCCATGTCAATGGGTTTTTTCGCAGTGATGATCGCTTCGTGAACCACCGCCGTTGCGCTGACAGCCGGTTTTTTCTCAGGAACCGTATTATCCGGGGTTTCTTCCGCTGCCTCGGGTGGGTTATAATCATTCGCGGCGGGTTCGGGTTCGAAATCCCCGTCATTTGACGAACCCGCATAACTGTCCAGTTTATCCGCGATGGCGTGAACGCCCTGGGCCAATGACCTCAACCCTTCACCAAACGCCTTTACAAATGTTTCCATCTCTTTCATTGCCCATATCCTCCTGCAGTGTTTCATCATTCCCTTTATCTCGACGCCGGGTACCGGCTGAAAAAGCAGCCTGGCCCTGTTTTTATATGGTTTCTTCATATCAGGTAAATCTTTGCTTTTCAATGAAAAAAAGTATTCTCAAAATTATTTGACCCGGATCAATGGAACGTGGTAGGTTTGCCCAGCAGAAAACAATGACGATTCGTTTCTGAAACACCAGCCAGTTTTGAAACACCAACCGGGAGTCAACCTGAATGACGCGTGACTTAGACATCATTTCAAGTGCCCTTATCTTTCAAGGGCTTCCCGAACAACACCTTGAACAGATCAAAGATGTCTCGGTCTCAAAAAACTACGCCAAGGGTAAAATGATCTTTATGGAGCAGGACGAGGGAAACGGCTTCTACCTGGTGGCGGAAGGACTGGTTAAAATTTTCAAGGTATCACCGTCAGGCAAGGAACAGATTCTCCATGTTTTCGGCCCCGGAGAACCCGTGGGTGAAGTACCGGTATTTTCCGGACGGCGATTTCCCGCAAGTGCCGAAGCCATTCGAAAATCGAGACTTCTCTTTTTCCCGAGAACCGCATTCTTGCAGCTGATTACGTCCCACCCGTCCCTGGCTTTGAACATGCTCGCGGTGCTGTCCATGCGGCTTCGACAATTCACCCAGCAGATTGAAAACCTTTCCCTGAAAGAAGTCCCCGCCCGCCTGGCTGCGTATCTGCTTTATCTGTCCAAGGAACAGGAAAGAGAGGATTCCATCACACTCGACATTTCAAAGGGACAACTGGCAAGCCTTCTGGGCACCATCCCTGAAACCCTTTCCCGGATCCTGAACCGGATGAACAAGCAGGGTCTCATCGAAACAAAAGACCGCACCATTCGACTGCTGAATCTTGAAGGGCTTGAATCCCTTTCTATCGACGGGAAAAAAAATGAAGTAACAGAGAAAAGTACTTGATATTTTAGTCAGGAACAGCTAAAAAGATAGATTATCATAATGTTCAGCAGGGAGGAAACATTCAAATGTCAAAAGTATGCGATATCTGTGGCAAAAAACCGCTTGTCGGTTACAATGTCAGCCACGCTCACAATAAAACCAAGAAACGCTGGTATCCTAACCTTCAAAGCGTCAAGTGTGTCAAGGATGGCCAAGCCGTAAAAATCAAGGCCTGCACCAGTTGCATCAAATCCGGCCTAGTTGAAAAGCCCGTGAAAAAAACCTTTCAAGCGTCCTGAATCCTTTCAACCATCAGCACGTTTCTCACCTTTTTGATGGCACGGATTATGTCCTGAAGCTGGGCATAATCCTCCACCTCAATCGTGAAAAGAGCGATGCCTTTATTGTCCACCGTGGTTTTTACTTCGGCCTGGATGATATTGGCGTCTTTCAGACTGAAGACTGTACTGATATCCGCCAGAACGCCCTTTCCTTCCATGCTACTCACCCGCAGTCTGGCCGGATAGGTGCTTTTCTCTGAAGGCTCCCATGAGACCGCTACCAACCGATCGGGATCGGCTTCTTTGACATGCCGGCAGTTTTCATTGTGGATGGACACGCCCCTTCCACGGGTAATAAACCCGAGCACTTTCTCGCCGGGAAGGGGCTGACAGCAATTGGCGAAATGGAGCAGCATATCGCTCACACCATCCACCTTGATGCCCGCATGCGCTCTGGGCCTGATCAGCCGGCTGACCACCTTGCCGACCAACCCCTGAGGGCTTTCCTCATTGTCTACCAGTTTTGGTTTGAGACGCCCCACCACCTGTCTGGGGGAAATCTTCCCAAAACCGATCTCTGCAACAAGGTCTTCCCCTGATTGGAAAGAAAGTTCTTTGGCCACGGCTGCAACCTGCTCACTCTTGAGCAGATTGGGAACCGTCAATCTTTCCTGCTGCAACGCCTTTTCCAGGATGCTCTTGCCCAGGCTGATACTTTCGTCTTTTCCCTGGGTCTTAATCCACTGCCTGATCTTGGTTTTTGCCTTTGAGGTTTTGACGAAACTCAACCAGTCTTTGCTGGGATGTTGTTTCGAAGAGGTTATCACCTCGATGATATTGCCGTTTTTCAGAGGTGTTCGAAGCGGAACCATCCGTCCGTCAACCTTTGCCCCCGTGCACTTTCCACCCACCTCTGAGTGGATACTGTAGGCAAAATCGATCATGGTGGCCCCCTTGGGAAAAGACTTCACCTCACCGGTGGGCGTGAACACATAGACCTCATCAGGGAAGAGATCCATTTTCACCGTGTCCAAAAACTCCTGGGGATCCTTAAGGTTTTTCTGCCAGTCGAGCAGCTCATTGAGCCATGCGAACTGCTTTTCATCGGTTTTTCGAGCCGCATTCCCTTCTTTGTACTTCCAGTGGGCCGCAATGCCGCTCTCGGCCACCCGGTTCATGTCCCAGGTCCTGATCTGGACCTCCATCCTTTCTTTCACCGGGCCGAAGACCGTCGTATGCAAGGACTGGTACATATTGCCTTTGGGGACGGAGATGTAATCCTTGAAGCGTTTGGATACGGGCTTCCACATGGAATGGATATGCCCGAGCGCCTCATAACATTCTTTGATGGTATTAACAATCACCCGGAAAGCCAGGATATCGTAAACCTGACCCACTTCAAGGTCCTGGTCAATCATCTTTTGATAAATACTGTAGAAATGTTTTTGCCGGCCCTTGACGGTGGCGGAAATATTGACCTTGGCCAGTTCTTCGGTCAGGGTCTCCTGAACACTCTTCAAGAATTCCTCCATCTCGTCCCGGCGCCGCGCCGTCAGATCTTTGATGCTGGCATAAATCTCCGGCTCCAGGTAAAAGAGACACAGATCCTCAAGGCTGGACTTAATCCAGTTGATGCCCATTCTCCCGGCCAGGGGAGCATAGATATCCAGGGTTTCGGTGGCGATTCGCCGCTGCTTTTCCTCAGCCTGAAAGCCCAAAGTCCGCATGTTATGGAGCCGGTCCGCCAGTTTGACAAGTATCACACGAATATCCGTGGACATGGCGAGAATCATTTTGCGAACATTTTCGGCCTGGCGCTGTTTGGAACTTTTGAAATGGATTTTGCTGATTTTGGTGACACCGTCAACGATATTGGCGGTTTCTTCACCAAAAAGTTCCCTTATTTCATCCAGGGACGCATGGGTATCCTCTACCACGTCATGGAGCAATCCGGCAGCAATGCAGATCACATCCATTTTCAGCTGGGTCAGGATATAGGCGGCTTCCAGGGGATGGGAAAGATAGGGTTCCCCCGAGAGGCGAATCTGCCCCTGATGCACTTTGGCCGAGTAAACATAAGCCTTTTCAATCAACTCAATGTCCGCTTTCGGGTGGTAGCTGAGGACCTGAGAGGTAATGTCATTTAAGCGAATCATAAAGGCCTTTCACCGTATCCGAAATGGCGGCCGCAGCACTCTCCAGCGGTACCGTGAAACTCTCCGGTTCCGACCGAAGCTTGACCTCCACCTCCCCGTTCTTGAGCCCCCGTGAACCCACGGTGATGCGCACCGGAATCCCCAAGAGATCGGCATCGTTGAATTTGACACCTGCCCGTTCATCGCGATCATCCAGGAGCGCATCCATACCCATGCTCATGAGATCCCCATAGATTCTTGACGCCGCTTCCACCACGGCTTCATTATGCATCTGCAGCGGCAGGATGGTCGCCTCAAAGGGGGCCACGGGAATGGGGAAAACAATACCGTCCTTGTCGTGGTTCTGCTCGATGGCAGCCGCCACCGTCCGGCCGATACCGATACCGTAACACCCCATGATCATGGGCCTCTCTTTTCCCTGCTCATTTAAAAAGACGGCTTTCATGGCTTCGCTGTACTTGACACCCAGCTTGAACACGTGCCCCACTTCAATGCCCCGGCCAAAAGCGATAGGACCGCCGCAGCGGGGACACGCATCACCGGGCGCAATGGTACGCAAATCACCGAAAAGGCCTGGCTTGAAATCCCTTTCCAGGTTCACATTCTTAAGGTGAAGGTCTTTTTCGTTTCCCCCGACCACAAAATTTTTCATTGCTTTAACTGCATTATCCGCCACCACCGTGATTTCCAGGCCAACCGGACCCGCAAACCCCAGAGGTGCGCCCGTCGCCTCTTCAACCGCTCGCTCAGAAGCCATTTCAACGCTCTGAGCATCCAGCGCATTTTTCAGTTTGGTTTCGTTCAACTCATGATCGCCGCGAACCAGCACCGCCACCGGTTCTTCATCAACCCTATAAACAAGGGTTTTCACCAACTGTTCGGAAGTAATCTTCAGGAATTCGGTCACCTCTTCAATGGTTCGCTGACCCGGTGTATCCACCCGGGCCAGGACCTCATAAGCATTCGGACCCGCCGGGGAGACATCATCTTCTTCCTTCACTTCCGCCCGTTCCAGATTGGCCGCATAATCGCATGTGGTGCAGTTGACGATCCGGTCCTCACCGGACTCGGCCAATACCATGAATTCGTGGGAATAGCTCCCCCCGATGGTACCGGAATCGGCTTCAACGGCCCTGAATTTCAGTCCGCACCGCTGAAATATTCGTTCATAAGCCTCGTACATGGCCTCGTAACTGTTGTTGACCCCCGCCTCATCCACGTCAAAGCTGTAGGCGTCTTTCATGATGAATTCGCGGCCGCGCATGATCCCGAAACGGGGGCGAATCTCATCCCTGAACTTGGTCTGGATCTGGTAGAGATTAATGGGCATCTGTTTGTAGGAATGAATCTCTTTTCGCACCAGGTCCGTAATCACCTCTTCGTGGGTGGGCCCCATGCAGGCATCTCGGTCGTGACGATCCTTGAACCGCAGCAGTTCACGGCCATAGTATTCCCACCGGCCGCTCTCCTGCCACAATTCAGCCGGCTGCACCGCGGGCATGAGGACCTCGATGGCGCCTGCCCGGTTCATCTCCTCCCGGACAATATTCTCCACCTTCCGGATGGACCTGAGACCGACGGGAAGGTAAGTGTAAATGCCCGAGGTCAGTTTTCGAATCATACCGGCTCGGACCATCAACTGGTGGCTGATAATCTCGGCATCGGCCGGGATTTCCTTTTTTGTGGGAATAAAATAGTTGGAATATCGCATAATCTTTCGACTTTCTCCTTATATTTGAGTTTTCAGGGGGCAGTTGTCAGGGTGCAGTTGTCAGAAAAAGAAGCGCAGCCCTTTATCCTGCACCCTGATAACTGCCCCCTGCACCCTTCAAGACGCAATCCGTTTCACTTCAGTTATCAGCACCTCGGCCAGCTCGCTTTCCGGAATTTTGCGCACGACCTCTCCCTTCTTGAACAAAATCCCCTGCCCTCGCCCGCCGGCAACTCCCACATCCGCTTCCCGGGCTTCTCCCGGGCCGTTGACCACGCAACCCATGATGGCCACCTTGGGGGATGCCACCATGCCGGAGACAGCATTTTCCACTTTATCTACAATGGAGAAAAGATCAATCTCACATCGCCCGCAGGTGGGGCACGATATTATTTCGGGCCCCCGGGATCTCAAACCGAGGCTTCTTAAAATCTCATAAGCCACCCGAACTTCTTCCACCGGGTCACGGGTCAAGGATACCCGAAACGTGTCCCCGATGCCTTCCGCGAGCAGAAAACCGATGCCCATGGTACTTTTGACCGTGCCGGAAATCAGCGTACCCGCCTCAGTGACCCCCAGATGAAGGGGGTAATCCACCGTTTCGCTAAGGAGTTCGTAGGCTGCTATGGTATTGCGGACATCGGAAGACTTCAAAGAAATTTTGATGTGGGGAAAATCGAGATCCTCCAGAATCGCCACATGTTCCATGGCGCTATGCACCATGGCCTCGGGTGTGGGCCCCCCGAATTTTTTCAACACATCCCGGTGGAGCGATCCCGCGTTGACCCCGATCCTTATGGGGGCTTTCACTTCCCGGGCCGCGGAAACCACTTTCTTCACGGCTTCCGGACCGCCGATATTGCCTGGGTTGATGCGCAGACCATCAGCGCCGGCCTTCAAAACCCCCAGGGCCAGCCGGTAATCAAAGTGAATATCAGCAATGAGCGGGGGCTTGACCTTCTTCTTGATCTCGGCAAAGGCCGCAACCGCCGCTTCATCGGGTATGGCCAGGCGAACGATCTCGCATCCCGCCTCCGCCAGGCGTTCAATCTGGGCCACTGTACCGGACACATCCCTCGTATCGGTGTTGGTCATGGATTGAACGGCGATGGGAGCGCCGCCGCCGATGGGTACATCTCCAACATGAATTTTTTTCGTGGGTTTTCGAACTCCTTCTATGGGCATGAATTCAGGTAATCTCCTTGTTGTTGTACAGATTGGTTTAAATTCTTATTTAAACACACGTTTGGTGCTGGTCTTCATCAGTGAAACGAAAGATATTGTAAGGGTAATATTTCTGATGAAAGGCCTCTCCTTAGGCCCTATTCAGCCAATAACCTGGACGACGTCGAAGATCGGCAACCGCGATGATGCGAACCATACCAGGCTTGAATTGATATATGATGCCAAAAGGAAAGCGGTTAACCAGACAGCGGCGGGTATTCTTGGAATTGGACGACCATGCTTCAGGGAACTGCAAAATACGTTTGATTGTCCCATACACCTCTCGAGCAAACTCAAGACCAAGCCCGGGTTGGATATCTTCATAGTACTCAACAGCCTTGTCAAACTCAGTTTCCGCCTCTTCATGGAAGTAAAATTTCATTTAGTGTGCTTTGCCTGTATCCGAGAAAAAACCTCCTTACCAGGAATGAGTTTCACCTCACCGGATTCGATCTGGGATATGCGACGTTCAGCCTCTTCCGCCCAAAGCCGGTCAATTTCCCCATCTATCGGCAAATTGAGGCTTGTTATGAGCTTTTCCACCATGTTCAGTCGAATCTCCGCAGGCATCATCAGAGCCTCTTCAATAATTTTATCCGTCACTACCGTCATGGGGGATCTCCCTTATACTCGCTGTTCCAAAAATTGGGGCATTTTCCAAACCCGTAAAACGATTTTACCCGACGGCCGTCCACCATGCAAGGTTTTTGAAGTTTCCAAACCCTCCTTCATAATATTTAATCGCTTCATTCATCTCGGCATAAAGTATCTTCATAGAAACTCACTCTTCTCATAAAATGGCTCTCTTGCAAAACAAAATGCGTCTAATCTGTAAACCAATCCTTATTCATGTGAACGGTCATACCATCGGTGTGCATCATCCGATTGACTAGTCCTTCGGCCTTGGGCAGTTCGTAACCGAAGAAATATCGGAAGGTGTAGAATTTACCCTGATAGAAATCCTTTTCCGCTTTTGACGGATCCCCGTTCAATACTTTTACGATGACAATCGCCTGAATGAGCCACTGCCAAGCAACGGCAACGATTCCGAACAATTCCAGATAGAGCGTTGCATCGGCGAGCGCGTGTTCGATTCCCCGCTCCTTTTGGATACGGGACAGATGAGCTGTGACCTTTTTCAGCTTTTCCAGGAATTCCGACAGCTGCCGAGCATAGGATTCAAGTTCAGGCATCTCTTTCGCCTTTACGACGGCGGTTTCGACTTCCCCACAAAACAGATGAAGGGCTTTGCCGTTTTTCATGGGAATCTTCCGGCCCAGAAGGTCGATCCCGTGAATCCCGGTGGTCCCTTCGTGGATAGGATGAATCCGAGCATCCCGATAATATTGCTCCAGGGGGTAGTCTTCACAGTAACCGGAGCCACCGAGACACTGAATTCCCTGGCTGATGGAAAGAACCCCCATTTCCGAAGGATAGGACTTGGCAACAGGCGTGAGAAGATCCAGCAGAAGGGCGTACTTTTTCTTCTCTTCATCGCTTCCCACTTTCTTAAGATCCACATATTTACTGCATTGCAGCAACAGGCTCAAGGCCCCCTCAACCACCGATCGCTGAAACAGCAGCATCCGTTTCACATCGGCGTGTTCAATGATGGGAACGGGGGGATTAGACGGGTTTTTCTCCTCGATTTTCCGTCCCTGTTTTCGAGAAAAGGCATAGTCCAGGGAAGCATAGTAAGCGGCTGTGGCCAAAGCGGCAGCCCCTATGCCCACGCCGATCCGCGCTTCATTCATCATTTGAAACATGTACCGAAGTCCGCTATGGGGTTCGCCAACCAGATATCCCCGGCAATTGTTTCTGTCCCCGATACTGAGCTGTGCAATGGGGCATCCCCGGTAACCCAGTTTATGAAAGATTCCGGAGGCAACCACATCGTTTGAAACCAACTCACCCTTTTCACTGATCCGTTGTTTCGGTACCACAAACAGGGAAATCCCTTTGACACCCTGGGGCGCACCTTTAATCCTGGCGAGCATCAGGTGTACAATGTTTTCAACCCCGTCATGATCCCCCGCCGAAATAAACACCTTCTGTCCCTGAATTTTGTAGTACCCGTCTTCGGTGGGTTCAGCCGTGGTGGTAATATCGGACAGTGAACTTCCCGCCTCCGGTTCCGTCAGGGCCATGGTCCCCTGCCACCGTCCGCTTCGCATATTGGGAACAAAAGCGTCATAAAGTTCCCTGCTCCCAAAATTTTCAATGAGGCGGGCCGCCCCGTCCGACAGCCCAGAAAAAGCGGCACCGGAATAATTGGCGGTACAGAAAATAAACTTGCAGCTGTCCGCGATAATCTCGGGAAGTTGCTGCCCGTCCAGTTCTTCGGGGACGGTAATGGCGATCCATCCCCCTTCGCCCAGTTCTTTCAGCGTTTTCCTGACTGAGGGGTGCACTTTCACCACATCGTCCACCAGTTCCGGCGGGTTCCGGTCCATTTCCTGGTAATAGGGCCACAAAAGCCCCCGGGCCAGTTCCTCCGCAGCCTGGAGCACCATATCCAGCATCTTTCGATCGTACTCCTCGTAGTAGGGATGCCGGGTCAACGAGGCTGCATCAAAGACCTCGTAAAGAAGAAATTTCAGGTTCCTCATACTGAAAAACTGATTTGACAAAATGCTATCTCCTGTCCGCGCAACACATTAATAAAGAAACATGGGTTTTCCGCTCACATGCCGGATTTTGGGTCGATAGGCGTCCACATCGTAGAGCTCCCTCACATCGACCCGTTTCTGGCCCGTACTGACGGTTCCCAAAGGGATATCCGTATACACACCGCCGCTCAAGGCCACGAGTCGGCCAAAAACGCCCTTTAGAAAAAGATCGATGGCCATATTGGCATAATTGACCGCCACCATCAGATCCAGGGAATCCGGCGCGCCACTCCGCATCAGATAGGAAAGCCGCTGGTTCAACACATCCTGCCCGGTCAGATTCTTGAGCAGTTCGCCTGTTTCCTCGCCGATTCCCCCTAGCCTGCGATGACCGTAGGCATCACTTTCTCCCGAAAGAAGCATCTTCCCGCCCACGGGCTTGGCCCCTTCCGATATGGTGATCATCACATAATTTTTAGGATTGGCCGTTTTGTCTTCCATAATCAGTTTTGCCAGTTTTTCCGGGTCAAAAGGCACCTCGGGAATAATAGCCCGATCCACACCGGCCAGATAGGCGCTGATGAGCGAGGTCTCACCGCAGTAGCGCCCGAACAGTTCAATGACGGCGATTCTTTCGTGGGACCCCGCGCATGTCCTGAGGGCATGGATGAAACCGACCCCTCTCGTCACGGCTGTTGAAAACCCGATACAGTAGTCGGTGCCGAACACATCGTTATCCATGGTCTTGGGAATGGCAATGACGGGAAAGCCGTTGTCGCCCAGCCTGGCCGCAAAACTGAGGGTGTCGTCCCCTCCGATGGGGATCGCCGCATCAATGCCCAACCGTTCCAGGTTTCCGATGCAGTGGGGTGTAAAGTCGATTACTTCATCATCCGTCCCGAAGTGGCCTTTCAAAAAATCCGGAACATCCTTTTTCCTGGCCGCCCCCGGATTGGTGCGAGAGGTGTGCAGATAGGTCCCGCCGGCGCGGTCGATGGTTCGGACTTCCGATTTGTCAAATTCGTGCAAACAATGGTCCAGATCCGGGCCTGTGGCATCGGGATGATATTCCAGCAAACCTGCCCAACCACGCCGAAACCCCACGACCCTGATTCCTTCATCGATGGCCCGGCATACCAGGGCCTTGATGCAGGGATTGAGTCCGGGGACATCTCCTCCGCCGGTCAGAATAGCAATGACCGGCTTCTTTTTGGTATGGTTTTCCATTATTCAACCTCTCTGAACGCTCTCATAATTATTTTGGAAGGCAAAAACAGCACGGCCGCAAGGGACCCTTTCCAAATTAGGCAAAGCGCCTGATGGTGTCAAGATGATTTACCGCGAGCCGTAAATCGTTACCTTTTATGTTGACAACTCAGCCCAAAAAGTTATTCTTATCGACTGACAACATCGAATCAGGAGAGCAAATTATGCCCGTATCAGAAAAGATCAAAGCAGCCATAGAAAGATCTTCCTTCATTCGGAAAATGTTCGAGGAAGGCGCCAAACGAAAGCAGCAGTTCGGACCGGAAAACGTGTTTGATTTCAGTCTGGGAAATCCCAATCTGGAACCTCCGTTTAAGCTGAAAGAAATCCTAAAAGAATTGATTGAAGACCCGTCCCCCTCCCGGCACGCCTACATGCCCAATGCCGGGTTTCCTGAAACACGTAAAGCTGTCGGCGATTTTCTAAGCACTTATAACGAAGCGGCTTTTTCAGGCGATGAGGTTGTCATGACCGTGGGGGCCGGAGGCGGTCTAAATGTGGTATTTAAGACCATCCTCAATCCGGGTGATGAAGTGATCATTCCCAAGCCCTATTTTGTTGAGTATGATTTCTATCTGGACAATCATCAGGGGGTGGTACATCGGGTGCCCACAAAGGAGGATTTTTCCTTTGATTTTGATGCCATTGAAGGTGCCATCAGCGAAAAAACAAAGGCTGTTCTGATCAATTCCCCCAACAATCCCACCGGCAAGGTCTACACCAGGGAAGACATTGGTAAACTGGCGGACCTGCTGACCCATTACAGCCGGAAACAGGGCAGTCCCATTTATCTCATTTCCGATGAACCCTACCGAAAAATTGTCTATGACGGTGTTCACGTCCCCAGCATTTTCGACGCTTACCCTGAAAGCTTTCTGGTGACCTCATTTTCCAAAGACCTGTCCCTGCCGGGTGAACGGATCGGTTATGCAGCGGTCCATCCCGACATGTCCGACAAGGGGTTGATTCTGGCAGGCATGATTTTCTGCAACCGCACCCTGGGCTATGTGAATGCACCGGCAATCATGCAACGGGCCATCCTGCACCTGCTCCATGACAGCGTGGACATCTCGCCGTACCGGAAAAACAGGGACATCCTGTGTGACGCACTCAGGCGTTTCGGTTATCAGTTCGAAAAGCCGGAAGGCGCATTTTATCTATTTCCCAAGTCCCCCATTGAAGATGATGTGGCCTTTATTGAGGCCCTTCAAGAGGAAAACATTCTGACCGTTCCGGGAAGCGGATTCTTAGGCCCCGGTCACTTCAGGATTGCCTATTGCGTTGCTGAATCGTCCATCACCGCTTCCCTTCCAGGATTTGAAAGGGTCATCAATAAATATTGATGGGTAAACCAAAAAGGGAGAAATAACCATGTATTCAAAAACCATTTCGTTGCGGTTTCCCAAAACCGTTGTTGGCGATCCCATCGCGGCAACGCTTGTCAAAGAGTTCGATCTCTCTTTTAACATCCTCAAAGCCGTCATTTATCCACGAAAAGAAGGCCTTATGGTGCTGCAGCTGAGTGGCCATAAAAAGAATTACAAAAAAGGGATCCAATACCTCAAAGATATCGGCGTCAAAGTGGAGAGCATCGGCGAGGATATCAAACGGAACGATGACAAGTGTTATCAATGCGGCGCCTGTACGGCGGTTTGCCCCACGGGCGCTCTCAGCATCAACAGACCGGAAATGGACGTTGTCTTTGACAAGGAAAAATGCAGTGCATGCGAATGGTGCGTGGTCGCATGCCCGGCCCGGGCCATGGAAGTCAAATTCAACAAGACCCTCCTGAACTGAATTGCGGATTGTGGATTGCGGATTGCGGAATTTGACATGCGGAATCCATCTAACCCCGTGAACAAGCGAAAATCCTTGAACATACTCGTGGCCATGAGCGGGGGCGTGGACAGCACTCTGGCAGCAGCCTTTCTAAAGGGGTCCGGACACCGGATCCACGGCCTGCACTTCGCTCTGCCATCCCCTGACGACATCACCCGACAACGGATCTCAAGGATCCGGGAAATCACAGAATACCTTAAAATTCCGCTTGAAATCCTGGATCTGAGAGCCACATTTGAAAAAGAACTGATTGCCCCTTTTGTGGATGCCTATCTGAACGGACTCACCCCCAACCCGTGCGTTCGCTGTAATCCCCTCATCAAGTTTGAACAGATGCACCGCCATGCCATAGCGCATCAATTTGATTTCATGGCAACAGGTCATTACGTTCGCATCAAAAGAGCGGGCGAAAACAATCCCATCAGCCTGTGGAGAGGCAAAGACCGGAAAAAGGACCAGTCCTACTTCCTTCACAGGCTGAGCCAAATGCAGCTTTCAAGAACCATTTTTCCTCTGGGATATATGACCAAAGCGGAAACCAGGCATCGGGCTCGCGAACTGAACATCCCCTGTCACAGCGACCGTGAAAGCCAGGAAATCTGTTTTATCCCCCACATGGATTATCGGCATTTCATCGAAACGCGAAAGAAAAACGCCACTTTTGAAAAAGGCCCCATTATAAACCTTTTAGGTGACAGGGTTGGGGAGCATGACGGCATTCACCGCTATACCGTTGGTCAGCGGCACGGGCTGGGTATCGCCTCTTCCAGACCCTATTATGTCAAAGCCCTGGAGCCAAAGGGCAACCGGGTCATCGTGGGAAGGCGGGAAGATCTTTTTTCAAAGGGCGTATTCGCAACGGATTTTCACTGGATCAGTCCTTTCAAACCCACCGAACACAAGGCCATAAGCGCTCAGATCCGTTATCGGCATAAGCCGACCTCCGGACGTTTGGAGATGCTCTCTTCCCGTGACGTACGATTTATTTTCGACCAGCCCCAAATGGCCGTAACGCCGGGGCAGGCCCTGGCCTGTTATGAGGGGGACCGGGTGCTGGGAGGAGGCTGGATTGTCGGGGACGTTTAAAGTCATCACACTCGGCTGCAAGGTCAATCAATATGAATCCGCCTTTATGGAGGAATCCCTGAACCGGGCCGGATGGCAAAGGGCAGCCGATGGGACCTCTGCCGATGTTCTCGTGGTCAATACCTGCATTGTCACCCACAAGGCGGCGCACCAGTCCCGTCAGGAGATCCGCAAGGCCATCCGGGAAAATCCGGGAAGCCGTGTTGCGGCCATCGGCTGCTATCCGCAGGCATTTCCGGAAGAACTTGAGGTCATCGACGGCCTGGACCTCATTGCCAACAACCGGGTCAAAGCTGAAATTCCGCGTCTTCTGACGGCACTGCCCCCGACACCTGAAAAAAAGCTGGCACTGCCCCCTTTCGAACCTGAAACCCCTTTTGATACTTTGGACATCCGGAACTTCCCCGGCCGAACCCGCACTTACCTGAAGATCCAGGATGGATGCCAATCCTTCTGTACCTACTGTATCGTCCCCTACGCCAGGGGGCCCTATCGGAGCCTGGACCCTGAAAAAGTCCTTGGGGCTCTTGCAGGGTTCGCAGAACAGGGATACCGGGAAGTGGTACTGACCGGCATCCACCTGGGAAAATACGGGGTGGACCTGCCGGGAAACCTGGATCTCAAAAGGCTGCTTCAAAAGGTGGGAAAAGAAGGGTTTCCCCTCCGACTGCGGCTGAGCTCACTGGAGCTCCGGGAACTGGAACCGGAAATCATTGATATGACTGCATCCGAAAAATGGCTCTGCCCCCATTTTCATATTCCCCTCCAAAGCGGGGATGACCGAATCCTCAGAAGAATGAACCGCCATTATACCACGAAGGCGTTTGCCGAAAAAATCGAAGCCATTCACGCCGCCATCCCTCAGGGTGCCATCGGGGTGGATGTTATGGCCGGGTTCCCGGGAGAAGATAACACCGCCCATGCAAACTGCCTTTCACTCATTCGAGATCTTCCCGTCTCATACCTCCATGTATTTCCCTTTTCACCGAGAAAGGGAACGCCGGCATGGGATTACAAGGACAAGGTTGACATCCATATCATCAAACAGCGGGCGTCAGAGCTCAGAACACTTGGCCGGGAAAAACGAATGCTGTTTTATGAAAGTTGCTTGAACCATGTCTTCGATGTGCTGGTGGAGGGTCCCTATGCCGAAGATAAAACCCTCATGACGGGTGCCGGCGAGAACTACCTCCCCTTTGTGTTCCCGCGCGACGATAACTTGCAGGGTCATATTGTGAAGATGCGTGCCGGGCGAATTACAGGCGACAAAATTCTGGGAGAGATTTTAGTTTGAAGGGAAGTACGGATGGCGGGATTCAAGACACATCATCCGTTTTGAACGAGTTCAGCTAAAAATATGGAAAACGGTTCTATATTTTTTCTTACGCTTGCTTCTTCCAAGGCGGCCATGTAATCGTTGCGGGTCTTAAGCGGAATGACTGTCCATGGATAACCACCACTGGCTAACATAACATTCATCAGTAATCTTCCCATGCGGCCATTTCCATCAATATAGGGGTGGATATATACAAATAAAAAGTGGCCTAAAACAGCTTTTACAGCAGGCTCTTCTTCATCTTCTAAAAGAAGAAAGAATGCAGGCATAAGATCGCGCACAGCTTCGTATCGGGGTGGTACATGCATTGATTTTCGGATATAGACAGGTTGGTTTCGGTAACCGGCAAGGTCAGATGCGGCTATAAGACCAGCGGTTACACTTGGGGCAAATAATTCTCTGTACCATATGGAATGATCGTTACTTACCACTGTACCTGGAGCGTTTTTATTCAGAATTTTTTCCAAGCTTTTTTTCACGGCTTGAAAAGCTTGCCAGTAACCACGAGCCGCCAAGGCATTTGCGTACTCTTTATCTTTGCGGTTAGTTTCTGGGTCCCAGCTCCCCGAGCGGACACGTTCAATAAGTTCCTCACTAACGCGATATCCTTCAATAGAAAGTGAATGATAGGCATCAGTCAGATATATATCATCGACATGTTTAAGATATTCATCGGTGTTCTGACGTAATAAGGGTGCCTGCGGAAAGTTTTCGAGGACAATACCGCGCATATCCGCCCAATTCATCCGTATCCGATTGACATATGGAGAAAGCTCGCGCTCACTAAAAATAATAGTAGATTTTTCTTCAAAGGGGTCATTTTCTGTAATGCTATATCCGGCAGCTCTCATTGCCTCAACAATATTGTCAGCAATAATATTTTTGCCAATATTTCGAAAAGCCCCTGCAAGCCTTCCGGCCACTGTACTATGCCCACCTTCAAGAAGCTTGTGTAAGATCTCCGAAGCATCAGAGATCATGGACAGCGCAGCTCGGGCTTCTATGACATAATTTGAATAATAGCCGGGACCACATGCAATCAAAGCAGCGGGCAGGGTCATAATCCGTAACTTTTCCTTGATTTCCATATCATTCTTATCCGGCAATTTCAGGCGAACGTCCATTATCGATGTTTCATGAAGAAGAGATTGTGGCTTGTTCCCCCCTTTGGGAGTTCGAACAAGAAGTTGTTCTGGTACGCTCCAGTTTCCGCTATGAATGCTTAAGGATTGTTCAGGGGAAAGACACCATTGATTACTAAACCTTGATTTAAGATAATCACCACAAAAACCCCAAAATGAGGCATACCAGGCCGTACTCTCTCCGGCTGGCTCTTCAGATCGAGCTGGAATATACCATCCTTTCATCACTTCTTTGATGAATCCATTTTTAACAAGACGTTCCCGGTGAGTTCGTGTCATGTCTTTTGTATGAATTGCAACAATGTCTTTGTCCTGAAGTTTTTTCAAAACAGCGAGAGCTTCTGCAAGCTTATCTTGTGGTGTTGGCATTTTTGGCCCATATATTATGCGTTATACATATGTGCTGTTTTTAGGTTATTAAGTTTTATTATTTTTAGGGTTTTGTGTCAAATGGTTTTCAGGTTATTAAGACAGTCTGTTTTTAGGTTTTTCGGCTCTGCAATGTTTAAGTTTTTGTATCGCAGCGGCAGTTTTCGATGTCGTACATGACCTTGTGCTGCCTGGGGTACAGGCGGAGGGCGGCCCAAAACACTTTTCCGTGTTTACGGAAAACGTCTCCGACTGTTGTCCACCGTCCAGCCATAACGTTTCAAATAACATGCCGCGCCGAGAAGCTTATTGAAAATTAAAAGAGGCCCTCCGCGGTCATGTTGATTTGGTTGTTAAGTGATTCACGTCGGTTGCGAAGCATCATTTAGTGGCCTGCGTATCGATTTTCCCAGTTGCGATGTAAGTCTGCTCAAGGTTTGCAAGACCTTCGGTTCAGTTTTTAGCTCTTTATACCCGTTGAAGATCATGTCTATATCAAGGTAACAAAATTTTCTCTGCTTATAATATGGGCCTACTAGATCTATAACAGAATCTCTTAACGGTGTAATACTCACGTACTTTTGAATACCTCTAGATTTGCTGTGATACCAAAGCTTAACAATATCGTGACCATACTTATTTATAAACTTATTTCTTCCGTACTGCTCTATGATCCAAATGTATGATTTAAGATGAAGTTCCAGCGACTGACAAAAAAGCTGATAAGGAATGGGATCAAATCCTTCTGTTTTTTTTCTAGCTGCAACATATTGTTTTGCTGCTTCGTGATATCGAACGGCGTAATTTCTAAAATTTACCCCGGTAATAACAATTTTTGCCGATTCTGCTTTTATTACTATATTTGTCATATTTACACTTAACAGTTACGATAGGTGGAAAATTTTCCATCTATTGCCCTTATAGCATGGAAAAAAGTCCATCTATTTTCATATTGAGATATAAAATATGGAAAATTTGGCATTGATAACCTGGAAAATCCGCAAATTCCGACCGGATCCCAAACTTCACATCAATGGGCAGATCGACAGGTCCTGCGCCACAGGGGTTATGGGTGAAGCTTCGCTCCCAACAGGGACAACGGCGTCTGCCGGGAGGCGGACAGGCAGGTTTTGAGGGGATGCTCCATGGGGAAACCTCCGGCCAATAAGTCAGGGTTTGTAACGATGGAACAGCTATTTGCTAGCGATAGTATGGTATCATTCAGGTTCCATGCGCCTCACTTGAGGCACTTGGAACAAGAACACGTCTATAATTTATGACCCGGCCACCTTAATAAAGGCCCTCATATAGGCGGGAAGATCGTCCGGGGTTCTGCTGGTAACCAGGTTTCCGTCAATGACCACTTCCTCGTCCACCCAGTTGGCCCCCGCATGAACCAGATCATCTTTGATAGCGAAATAGGACGTCACCGTGCGGCCTTCCAGTATTTCGGCGGATGCGAGCATCCACCCGGCGTGACAGATGGCCGCGACCGGATTACCGGCTTCAAAAACATCCTTGACCAGTTTGATCATGGCCGGATGGCGTCTCATGTGATCGGGCGCGTATCCACCGGGGATGACGATGCCGTCAAATTCCGACGCTGAAACCTGATCGGCACTGACATCCGGCTTCGCCACGGTTCCGGATTTCCCCTTGTATGCATCCGCGCTCCCGGAGCCCACCACAACCACCTGTGCCCCCGCCTCCTTAAGGCGGTAATAGGGATACCAGAATTCATGGTCATTAAAAATTTCTTCCACCAGGATAATAAACTTTTTGCCTTCCAGTTCCATGACTGACTCCATTTTTGGATTTTCTTTTGTTTAGGGCCTCGGCCCTTACGACCCGCCAAAGACCTTTTTTAACAGATCCGTGGCCCTTGCCGCCGGATTCTGACGAATCTTTTTTTCTTCCTGTCCCAGCATATAGAAAAGACCATTCAACGCACCATCGGTGACATATCCGTCCAGATCCGGGACCGTCCCTTTGGCAAAGGGGAGGTTCTGAATGGGCTCGGACAATGCCTGATACTTCTGTGTGACACCCACTTCACCCATTGCATTGTGAATGATCGGCCGAAAAACCTCTTCGAGTTCACCGGAGCTCTTCTCTTTAAGATAATTCGTCGCTGCCATGTCTCCGCCATCCAGGATTTTCCGGGCGTCCGTAAAAGACATCTCTTTAATACTGTCCCAGAAAATGGCTTTTGCCTTGGGTGCAGCCACTTCGGCTGCCCGGTTCATGCTCTTGTCAAATTCGTCCAGTTGAGACCCATATCCCAGGGTCCTGAGCATCCCTTGAACTTTCTCAATGGAACCGGGGAGGGGAATCTTGATTTCAGGATTCCGTGAATACCCGCCCTCTTTGCCGACCCGTTTTACGGCATTGTCCGTACCGATTTCCAGGGCTTCTTTCAAACCATCCACAATCTCTCCCGTGGAAAGGCCATCATCCTGGCCTGTGGCCTTCTTCAGGGTGTCCAGAAGCTCTCCCCATTTGGCACAAGCCGGTTGAACACCCGCAAAGATCAAAGCAAATGAAAAAAGAACAACTAAAAACCGGGTTGTTTTTGAAAACGTCATCGGAAACTCCTTTAAAAGATTCCATTCATCCTTGGTTCTTTGCCGCAAGGGCCTGTTTCAATTTCTCGCCCAGGGAACCCATCCCTTCATCCTTGCCGGGGATAAAACTGCGCCATTCACCTTCATCCTGCGCATCCCCGGGACCCACGGAAATTTTCCGTTCGCTCACGTTGACATTTTCAATCACGACGGGTATGGCATCCCCCGGCCTTGATTTTTCAATGCGACCCGGCTTGGCCGACTCCCGGATCCTGCTCTTGGGGAGCAACGCCGAAATACCCGGCTCAAGAGAGACGAATATCCCGAATTTTTCGTGCTTTTCCACGACGACTTCCACCGCCTGCCCCACCGGGTACTTCTGTGCAACCCCCGCCCAGGGATCGCCTTCCACATCCCGCATGCTCAGGGAAATTCGCTTTCGGGATTCATCAATTTCCTTGATCGTCACCTGAACCCTATCGCCGAGTGCCACCACATCCTCGCATTTCAGGATGCGCTTCCGATAACTCATCTCGCTGATGTGAACCAGTCCCTCAATACCCGCTTCAATCTCCACAAAAGCGCCGAATTTCGCGCAACGGGTCACCTTTCCATCCACCACGTCGGCCTCTTTAAACCGTTCTGCGACCGTTTCCCAGGGGTCGTCAATGGTTTGCTTGATGGAAAGGGAGATCTTCATCTGGCCCGGCTTTTCGCCCGGCGCCATGCCGAGCACCTTAACCTTTATGGAATCGCCGGGCTTTAGCACGTCAGCAGGATTTTCCACACGCGACCAGCCCAACTCGGAAATATGAACCAGCCCTTCCACCCCCACAATGAGCTCCACAAAAGCGCCAAAGGGCATAAGCTTGGTCACCTTGCCCTTTATCTCATCGCCCACGGTAAGCTCTTCAAAAAAACCTTTCCGCGCCTTTGCCACGGCCTTGTCCAACAACTTTCGTCTTGAAACCACAATATTGCGGCCGTCTTCTTCAAAATCGGTAATGAGGAATTCAAAGGTTTCCCCCACGTAATCCTCGGGTTTTTCCACGTAATGGATGTCCATCTGGCTGATGGGGCAAAAGGCTCTTTTCTGCCCCAGCAATACCTCAAACCCGCCTTTGTTCAGGGCATTCACCTTGCCTTCCACCGGAATCGCTTCCGCATGGGCATCCTGCAAAAGCTCAAAACCACCCACGCCGGTCACGGCCTTTGAAAGCCGAATCTCTCCCGCCTTGACGGATATGGCGTAGAGCTCCAGAACATCTCCCACCTTACATGGAAGTTCACCTTCTTCATCCAGCAGTTCGCCTCTTTCCACGACCCCGTCAATCCTTGTTCCGGTGTCTACAAAAACAGAATCCCTGCCGATGGAGATGATCTCCCCCCTGATTTTATCCCCAACCCGAACACTTTCATTCAATTTGTTATCATATGCCTCAAACAGATCGGCAAAGCTCTCTTCTTCCGATTGCGTTTCAACCGTTTCTTCCGCAACCTCTTCCTGGATATCATCCGGCATAACTGTCCATCCCCCACCAGCAACGCTTAAATTCCGGTTTTTCCTAAAACTTTCTCCACATTCGGAAATGGTCCCATGAACCTTCCGTTCATTTCCAATCCATCCTTATCAGAGTTTAACGGCATTTTCAACTCGGCCGGTTCTAAAACCGTTCAATAACCTTTCCCTTTTCCACAAATGACGCCATCGTCTCATAGGCGCCGCGCAAAGTCGAAACGGCCCCTTTCAGTTTTTCATTGAGCATATCCTCCGCCCCCAGCGCATTTTCAACCCTTTCGGAAATTTCCTCACCCTGCTCAAGATAATTTCCGATTTCTTCCAGAATCTTCTTTCGCTTTTCATGCTTTTTCCGCTCTTCCTCAATAACCGGCAGAAGCCTGGCAATTGAGTATTCCACAAGCGCATCTCTCGGTGTTTCAAAATCCTTTGAAACCTCTTCCAGGCTGCAAAGTGTCCGCCGGCTCAGAACAAAGGTTTTCTGAACCCGTTTCAGCCTCAAAAATCGCTTGGATTCCATTTCCCGGGCAACCACCGCCAATGATTCCACATCATCGATCAAATGATCAAAAAGGGACTTCTGTTTGATCCCCATATGAGCGGCCGCCACACTGATGGCCTCAATGGCTTTTCCACTGAGCCTAAAGGTTGCCCGCACGGATTGTTTACCCCTCAGTTCAGACAAAGACGGTACGACAATCCCCTGTTCCGGACGTCCATATTTTCCTTCCACCATAATGATCACCTCAGATCTTCAGACATTCATTACTTATTACCATAAATCTATTTCGTAATGCAATACTTTCCTTTTCCACCCTTGGGTATTAAAGAATCTGTAATGAGGGAAAAAAATTGCGAAAGAGAAACAAAAGAGGCCGCTCCGGTTGAGCAGCCCCTCTCATTAAAAAAGGGGGGGACCGGGAAGCTTACATGACGTCTTTGTCGCTCTCTTCTATGACCCGGTCGATCTCGGCCTGAAGTTGGGGCGGAAGCCCCGGGATATCAACACTTAAAAACCCCCGAACAATGGTGGAGGTGGCCTCTTCCTCGTTGAGCCCCCGGCTCATGAGGTAGGAGATCTCCTCCTGGGCGATTTTCCCCACAGCGGCCTCATGACTCATTTCCACCCCGTCCACATGCCCTTCCAGCTCCGGGATGGCATGAATCAAGCCGCCATTTAACAACAACCCCTTGCATTCCAGATGAGCCTTGATTTCGGGAACTTCTCCGATGAGATGCCCCCTGGCGATCATCTTTCCACCATTGCTGATGGCCCTGGCAACGATTTCCGCCCGGGTTCCTTTCGCCTTCAAGAAAATCCGACCACCCAGATCGTATTCGGATCCGGGACTTCCCACCACGATGCTGTAAAAGCGCGCCACCGCGTCTTCACCCACCAAATGCGTTGTGGGGTACATCTGAATGCTCCGAACCGGCTTCATGGAAATATAATTGTTAATGAAAAGGCCTCCCGCTTCCACCCTTGCCACGGACCGGGGCCGTACCATCACTTCCTCCGCCCAGTTATGAATCATGGTGAAAGTCAGTTTGGCGTTTTTCTTTACAAAAAACTCCGATATCCCCACATGGAGACCCCGTTTAAGATGGGGGGCCGTGGCACACCCCGATATAATATGAAGTTCGGAATCTTCTTCCGCAACAATGATGTTGTGTACATTCTGCTGCATGCCGTCCTTATGCATATAAAGACAGGCCTGAACGGGATAGACCGATTTGCTTCCGGGAAGGGATCGGATTACGTACCCGTCGTGCAGACCCAACTGTGCTGCTGCCGTATATTTGTCGGCGCTCACGTCCGCCAGTTTCCAGTAATAGTCGCGAACCCAAGGCTGCTCCGCCAGCGCTTTTTGAATGGAAAGAACTTCAATGCCTTCCTGGGAACTGTGGCAATGGACAGCGTGGTCGTTCATCTGTAAAAAGGTTCCGCCCCTTTCCTTTTCCGTCACATCCAGCCCCGCCATGAGCAGTCGCTCCTGTTCTTCCTTTGGCAGACTGCGAAGGTCATCATCCGCCATTTCAAAATGGGGTGAAGGCGTTGGATCAAATGTACTAAGATCCACATCCGGCCCTATGGCGCCCTTTTTGTCAATTGCCGCTTTCGCTTTTAACTCAAACTGGTCAAACTGTTCGTCGATATGCATCTTACGCACTCCTCATATCCGGTGTCGCCCACGCAATTGAGAATCTCCCTGGGGTTACTCACACAACTGAGCTTCCCGTTGTAGAGCACCTGTCCTTTATCGGCCGAGACATAATCCAGGATAAACCCCGTATGGGTAATGATCAAACCCATTTTGCGCCTGTCGGCCTTGGCCTGCATTTTCGACCGATCCTTTGAGGGATGAAAGTGCTTCTCAAGAAGTTCGGCAATGGTATTACCCACAAGGGTGATGTTTTCCAAGTCAACCCCCGATTCAGGCTCGTCGAACAGCATCAGATCCGGTTCCTGCGCCATCAGCTGCAGCAATTCCGACCGTTTGATTTCACCGCCGGAAAAACCCGCGTTCACGTCCCGGTCCAGGAAGTCTTCAAAATCGACACGCCTGGCCAGGGCCGTTGAATCGGTTTCCCCGCCGGCGCACAAATCCACCATCTGCCGGGTTTTGAGACCGTTAATGGTGGGCGGTCGCTGGTAACTCATACCGATGCCCATTTTTGCCCGCTCATCAATAGGGGCATGGGTAATATCCTCCCCCTTGAACATAATCTTCCCGGAAACCACCTGGTACTGGGGGTATCCCATAATGGTCATCAACAGGGACGTCTTCCCGCTCCCGTTGGGGCCAAAAAGGATGTGGGTTTCACCGGGGTTAATTTCGAGATCAATATGTTTCAAAATCTCTTTCTCCCCCAGTTTAACCTGCAAATCCTCTATTTTAAGCATCTTATATCTCCTTTTTGCAGCGTTCCTTTTTCAAGACTGCCATCATGTTTCCATAGGGAAAGAATTTGGCATGGTTCATACTTATAACAACTGTTGCCCACTTTCGCAAGACGGCTGTCCCGGGACCCAAACAGCAGACTCCGGCCGTTTCAACGCCCATCAAGGGTTCTATAGCTATTGATTACCTTAAATATTGCTATATTTTTCAGATGGAGATATGATCCTGTTCCGATTAATGTGAAGTTATGACGTTACATAATCTTGCAAACATCCCGGCAACGACGCAGCCCCTGACATTTGAGTAAACGGCATTCCATGGAAGTCTTTTTTCCTCCAGGTCTACCTCCGGAAAATTTACGGCGGCTTATCAATGAATATACATCGATTCTGCCGGATAGCACCATTAGATTGAAATTTACGCGGAATGTTCTGAAACACTTTCACAACCCTCCCAAGCGCCACGGGTTTCGCCATTCTTGGAGCGAAGCGGCATTCAGGAAAGTACTTGAGGCGGAAATTGAGATACTGGTTCCCGGAAGCGATCTTCTGTTGAAGAATGCGATTCAAAACGGAGATATTTCGCGGTCGCCATTCTCATTGTTAAACATCCGCTGCTTCCAACGATCGGTCTTCTTTTTCATTATAATCACTTCAGTTCTCGGGTTGTTTATCGGGGCTGCGTCTTTATACATTTTTGTCAGCCAAAACGATTCCGGCAACCCCGAAACAACCGCTTTTTCTCCCATTGAAACTCAAGTCCCATTTCAAGCCCTGAGGGATGAGGTTCCGGATCAACCAACCGAATACACGGACTTCGATGATCTCCTTGAAAACCCGTTTTCATTCCGTTTGATTGAAAACCACGTCCCGTTTAAACCCCTGGCCGGTCGGATTTCCGCTGAAAACCCTTTGGAAGCGGTTGTACCGGACGTCCCCCCCCCTGCGATGAAAGCACAAAAAAAGAATGAGGAAGAAAACTTTCCCGAATACATCGAACGCCAGATCTGGCTTGTTGAAAAAACCGGCGACGTGGAAACCTACAGCAACCGGTTGCAAATCATCACCTCATTTTGTGTGGACAACATACCCAGAAGCTATGTTGTCTTTCCGAAAAAGACCGACGCGCTCCCCGGAGAAGAGCACCTGGCAACGAAAATCCGGGGCATTCTCTACCATGCCTCTGAAGGCGACATGGCGCCCTTCAAACCGGAGAAGAACCGGTTGCTCAAGAAATACAGCAGTCAGTTATTGAAATATGTTTGCCGGAAAAAGGGGTATCATTATCTAATTGATCGTTTTGGCAGGACGTATCGGATCGTCCGTGAAGAAGATGCGGCCTTTCACGCCGGGAACTCCGTCTGGGCGGATGAAGATTCAATTTTCCTGAATCTGAACCATGCCTTCATCGGAATCTGCTTTGAGGGCAAAGGCTTCGAGGAAGTTTATGAACCCGGTTCAACGAAACCCAGAATCAGGGTCGCAGACGAAACGACTATCACTAAAGCCCAGATTCAGTCAGGAAAAGAACTTACGGACTGGTTGCGATTCCATTACGGCATTCCACAGAGAAATTGCGTTCCGCACGGTATTGCATCCGTTTACCCCAAAAACCGACTTATCGGTTATCACCTCGATTTGGCTCACGGGTTTCCATTTGACCGCTTTGGTCTTCGAAACAAGTACCAGGAAATGATTCCCTCGATCATAGAATTCGGGTTCAAGGGGGACCGATATTTTCGGGAAGCATTAAATGACAATGTATGGCCGGGGGTAAATCGTTCCGAAGAATACCTGAAAAAAAAGGCCGAACAGGCAGGAATCTCTGAGAGAGACTACAGGAAAAAACTGAACCTGCGGTTTGATCGATATTCTGATTGGCAAAAGCATCTGCATGACAACTTGACAACGACCCTCACCCCGGAAAATGATCCGCGAAGGGGGCGGGATCAAGTGAATCATTGACCCGAAACCATTGACGTTCGGAACGTAAATGAGAATTGCTGGAGAATTTGGCTTTTGGGTTGCTTTTTTTCCGATTGGATGTATGATCCGATGGTATATGGGTCAGAGGAAAATAGAGGTTTTGGATATGCCCCACTGGAAGGTTCTTGAAGTGCCGGGACCGAAAAATGAAAGCATTCAGGAAGCGATCATGGTTAGCGCTTAAGGAGGCGAAGATGTTTAAAGAAGAAAGAACCGAATCTAATTTTAGCTGGAGTATGCTGGGCGACATAAATGAAGGCCGGCCGAATCTCGGCAACAAAACGACGGTGGACGTGTACCGTTTAATGCAATTTACGCTGCGGGATGCGCTTATCAAGCACGTGGGTGCCGAGAAAACCGATACAATTTTTTTCGAGGCGGGAGAAAGAGCGGGCAGGGAACTCTACAAAAACATTTTGACCCAAAAAGAAACCTTTAATGAGTTCTTAGCCGATCTTCAAAAAACCTTAAAAGATTTGGGCATCGGCATTCTAAGGGTTGAAGCGGCGGATTTTGAAAACCTTACCTTTACATTGACTGTGGCCGAGGATTTGGATTGTTCCGGTCTGCCGGTGGTCGATGAAGAGATTTGCACCTACGATGAGGGCTTTATTCAAGGCGTTTGGTCTGAACATACCGGCAGGGACTTTCGGGTAAAAGAAATTGACTGCTGGTGCTCCGGCGACAGGGTTTGCCGTTTTGATGTAAAACCGATTGCCTGAGGGGATTTTTCATGCTTTATGTGGATGAGAAAATAATTGATGGGCTCACCGAAGCCATTTATTTGATATTACATGGAAAGGCGCCGGTTCCATTAGAGTTGCCTTCGGATTATCCCGACAATGAAATTAAGCAACTCGTAGGGTATATCAACAAATTTACAGATGAATATAATAAATTCACAGACTTTGCCTATTCCCTTGCTAAAGGTGAATTGAACTATAAACCCCCGAAGGGGAAGATGAGAGTTGCTGAATCTATCAAATCTCTCCACGCCAGTTTGCGGCATCTCACCTGGCAAGCGGAACAGATTTCCAATGGAGATTTCACTCAAAATGTTGATTTTATGGGTGATTTTTCTATGGCATTTAACAAAATGACAAAACAGTTGGATGAGAGTTACAAAAAGGTTGAAAACGCCAACAAGGCCAAAAGTGAATTCCTGGCGAATATGAGTCATGAAATTCGCACGCCCATGAATGGCGTAATCGGCATGATTGATATGCTCTTAGACACCGATTTGACCCCCGAGCAGCGCGACTTTGCCGAATCCGTGCAAATAAGCGCCGATGCCCTCCTCATGCTGATCAACGATATCCTTGATTTTTCCAAGATCGAGGCCGGAAAGCTCGACCTCGAAACCATCGATTTTGATCTGCGGCCCACCCTGGAAAATTTGAGCGATTTAATGGCCATGAAAACCCATGAAAAGGGCGTGGATTTTGCCTGTCTGATTCATGACCGGGTCCCCTGTCTTCTAAGGGGCGACCCCGGACGTCTTCGTCAGATTTTGACCAACCTGACGGGAAATGCCATCAAGTTTGTGGAGAAGGGCGAAGTGTCCATCAGCGTCGATCTCAAAGAGGAGGCGGAAACCGACGTCACCCTCCTCTTTGAAGTCAAAGACACCGGCATCGGTATTCCTGCGGACCGGGTGGACTCTCTTTTTGAATCGTTCACCCAGGTTGATGCTTCCACCACCCGCAAGTACGGAGGGACGGGCCTGGGTTTGACCATTTCCAAACAGCTTTCGGAAATGATGGGGGGTAGGATTGGTCTTGAGAGCGAGGAAGGGGAGGGAACCACATTCTGGTTCACGGTTGTTCTGGGAAAACAGCCTGAACAGACGGTAAAAGAGATGGCCGGTTTCGAAGATATCAAAGGAAAGCATATCCTTGTGGTGGATGATCACGCGACCAACCGAATGGTTTTCCGGGAATATCTGGGATCGTGGGATTGCCGGGTCGGCGAGGCCGAAAGGGGGGATGAGGCCCTCCTCAAACTAAGGGATGCCGCCAACCGGGGGGATCCGTTTCATATCGCTGTTCTGGATATGCAGATGCCGGGAATGTCAGGAGAAACCCTGGGACGTAGCATTAAGGATGATCCCGTAATCAGAGACACGCATCTCGTTATGGCGACCTCCTTAGGCCAGCGGGGCGATGCAACGAGGTTGAAAAAGGCGGGGTTTGCCGCCTTTCTCACCAAGCCGGTGAAGAAGTCCGTCCTGTTTGACTGCCTCAGGATTGTTCAGGGGCTGAAAAATGATGCTTCAAATGACGGTGTAAAGCAGATTGTGACCGGTTTTACCGTTGAAGAAAGGAGGGTTGGCGAGGAAAAAACGGATCGTAAGCTGCGGATACTGTTGGCGGAAGACAACAAAATGAACCAGAAAGTGGCTAAAAATATGTTGAAGAAAATGGGGCACACGGTCGAGGTTGCCAACAACGGTGAAGAGGCGGTAGAAAAATTCCAAGACGAAGACTTCGATCTTATCCTCATGGACGGCCAGATGCCGGTGATGGACGGCCTGGAAGCCACAAAGACCATCAGGGAAACGGAAAAAAAATCCGCAATTGACCGTATCCCCATCATCTCGGTGACCGCCAATGCCATGAAAGGCGACAGGGAGCGGTTCCTGGCTGCCGGCATGGACGATTACATCGCCAAACCGATCAAGCGACATGCGCTTGAAGAAGTAATAGAGAGGGTTATGACTTGATTCCTTGACCGGCCGAAACGTACCTGCATCAGCCGTAAACGGCCATCTGTCGATCTACCTGTTCGCTAATCCTACTCAGCATGTCAGGCGTTATCCCGAGAGAATGGGTTCAAGTAAATCCTTGACCAAAACCCGCTCATGTTTTATGAACAGACCTGGTCTTGCTGCGGGCCCGTCCCAATCCATATTGAACGGAAAACGTGTGATATGAGGATAGAGCAAAAGTGTCTGATTTGGTGGTTGTCTTTTCATTAGACCCGATGAGGGGCCGTATTATTCAAAAGGTCCTGATGCGAAACCGTGTCGAAGCCCTCTTGTTGGAAACCATTGAACAGGTGGGAAAGGCCATTTCAGGGAAGGCGCCGGGGGTCGTGATTTTTGATACGGCCGGCTGTATTAAAGAAGAAATCAACCATCTGAGCAATCTTTGCGGAACACTGGCCCAAACCGCTGTAATACTGGTGGGGGATGTGGCGGTCCTGGAAAGGTTCGAAGGCTCAGCTGCCGGGGGGGAACTGCGTCTTTCAAACCCCCTTGATCCGGAGTTGCTCGCGGCAAAGGTCGGGGCACTTTTGTCCCTGGAGGTGGAAGAAAAACCTTCGGGAGACGGTTCCCTTGAAAAGGATTTGAAAGGGTTTCTGGGGCTGCAATGAATCGTCGCATCGTTCATTGAAGAACCGTGAACCGTTATGGGCGTTTATGGCAAATACGAACAATATCATAGCGGTGATTGGTCCGAAGGGCGGTGTGGGCAAAACCACCATTTCCGCAAACCTTGCCATCGCGCTGTCAAGATTGGGCAAAAAAGTGGTTGCCGTTGACCTTGATCTGGGGGCTTCGAACCTCCACGCCATTTTCGGCGTCAAGCAATTAGAAAACAGTCTTGATGATTTTGTTCAGAACAAGGTTGCGAACCTTTCCGACACGGTTCTGGATACGGAAATTGAAAATGTGAGCATGATTTGCGGAGGCGATGTTCCCGGCATCACGAATATGCCGTATCAAAAGAAGATGAAACTGATCAGGCACCTGGCAATGCTTGATTGCGATGTCGTACTCCTGGACCTGGCGCCGGGGGCATCCTATAATGTGTCTGATTTTGCACTTATTTCGCAGAACCCCCTTCTTGTGACGACCCCTGAAATCCCGTCATTGATGAATGTTTACAGCTTTATTAAAGCCGCAGTTTCCAGGCGGCTCCTTTTTTTCTTCAAACGCAATAAGGCCCCTGAGCTCGTAGCGCTTCTGGAACAGGCCAAAGATTTTGAAAAGCATCCCCGGTTAAAAACCATGGAAGGTTTTTTTGATGCTGCACGGGAAATCAACTCCGGGGTTGCGGATTCCGCCAGAGAACTCATCTGGAGGCTGAAACCGTTTCTAATTGTCAACAGGGTCCCCAGCAAAAACGATACCAAGGCAGGGGAGACTATTGAAAAAATGCTGAGGGAGTTTCTGAGCATTGAAAGCACCGAGATAAAAACCATACGCGAGGACCGTGCGGTGGGGCATGCTCTCGCAAGAATGAAGCCGGTACTGATCGAGTCCCCGAATTCCTTTTTTGCAGCGGATATTGAAGAGATCGCACGTGAATTCCAGGGATAAGCCGGCGAGATAAATCTTTTGAATCATTTTAAGGAGGTAGGTGAAATGGCCAAGGAAAAAGAGGCAAAAACTTTGGGAAAAAAACCGGTTGATTCCGCCAAAGATGAAAAGGCGGAAGAGCGCGTTGAAAAGGCGGTTGAAGCCTCTCAGAAAAGCGTGGTAGCGAGAGAAAAACCGATCGGTGAGGGGGCTGAAGCCTTGAAAGGGCCAGTGGGGCTTGACATCGGAACCAGCCATATCATCGTCGCGCAGAACAAGGGCCGGGACATCAATACCACAAAAGAATTAAACGCTTTTTTCACACTTCCCACCGGAAAGTTTGCCAAGCAGATCCTGAATCAGAAAGAAATCAAATATTACGAGTTAGACGACCTGTTCTACATCATCGGGTATTCGGCCCAGAATTTTGCCAACATGTTCAATGTGAATTTGCGAAGGCCCATGAACCGGGGAGTTCTGAGTTCCAACGAAAACGAGGGGATACGGGTCATCGAAGCCATCCTCAAGTCGCTCATTCAGAAACCCCGGAATTTCGGGGAAATCCTCTGTTTCGGGGTTCCCGGCGATCCCATCGATGAACCGGGGGCTTCCGTTTATCATGAGTCAATGATCAAGCGGAGCATCGGCAGTATGGGCTACACCCCCATATCCCTGAATGAGGGGATGGCAATTGTGCTATCGGAACTCTCCGAAGATGATTTCACCGGCATCGGCATCAGCATGGGCGGGGGAATGTGCAATATTTGCCTGTCTTATCTTTCTTTCCCCGTTATTACCTATTCAATTCCCATGGCCGGGGACTATATTGACGCCATGGTGGAGAAATCCGTCGGGGAACCCGCCACAAAAGTAAAGGCTATCAAGGAAGAGGACCTGGATCTTTCAAAAGGACCTAAAGACCGGGTGACCACGGCCCTGCATATTTTTTATGATGAGCTGATATTCAAACTGCTCAAGAGTCTCCAAAGGGTGATCTCTTCCACGGACAAGATTCCTAAAATCGCAAACCCCATACCGATCATTCTCAGCGGGGGAACGGCCATGCCGAACGGATGCGTTGAAAAATTCGGGAACATGCTCAATGACATCTCACTGCCCGTTGAGATCTCGGCAGTGCGACTTGCTGAAGACCCGCTGAATACGACGGCGAAGGGAACCTTGATCATGGCAATGACCGAGACGGGATAACGGAGAACTGATTTCTCGGGCAATGGCTGATAGCGATGCCGGGGTTCTCACTTCCAAATGGGAACCCTGAAACCAACAACCTGGGCCACGCTTTCAGTCATTCCCCCCCCCCCACCTCCCACACACCGAACAATCACACCCCCTCTGTTTTACGGTTGACACACCTTCCCATTTGCCCTATAAGGGGTGAAATTACCTATGCCTATTTGCCGTATATAGGGTAGCATTCCATATGCATTCTCCAACGTTGAATACGATCTGATGAAATCATCAAGAATTACCCTGCTCATATTGGGCATTATAGCCTTTTTGAGTATCGCATCGCATAGTTCAGCCAAACTGCTCACGGAAAAAGACCTAAAAGATGTTTTGCCCGCCGCCGGTAAATTTGTAAGGCAAGCAAACCCCTTTGTCCACTATCTAGGATACAGCCTCGAAGGCGGACAGTTCGTGGGCGTAGCGTTTTTGACGACGGAGGTTGTGCCCGAGGAAAGCTGGGGCTACCGGGACCAGATCACAACCCTGGTCGGAGTAGATGCGTCCGGGCGGATCAGCGGCGTTAAAATACTCAGTGAATTTGAGAGCCCGAGATACACACAAGGACTTCTCAGCGATAACAGTTGGTTTTTGACACAATTCGTCAGTAAAGACTCCAGCGACAGCTTTGTGCTCAGCTACGACATCGATGCCATAACCGGCGCCACCGTAACATCGAGCGCCATTACCCATTCCATAAAATCCGGTTTACAATTGATTACGGAAGAAGTCCTGTACCAGCGAATAAATGAAGACAGTATCGTCAAACATGAATTGTTGCAGCACCTGATCTGGCAGATAGACCTCATTCTTTTGTGGATTACCGTTGCACTGGCATTTTTTGCATTCTTAGGAAAGAATCAATTTTTGCGTTATTGCGCCCTGGGGATGGCCTTTGCCTATCTGGGCGTTTACAAGGGCGGCGGGTTTTCCTTGATTGACGTCATCAGGCTGCTCTCTTTTCACAACCCCGTCTTCCTGACCAACCTGTACTGGTACTCCCTGGTGGTTGTCGCCATCGGTTTAACGGTTATCGCCGGAAGAGCCTATTGCGGTTGGCTCTGTCCGTTTGGGGCTTTTACGGAAATTCTGTTTCGCCTGACGCCGCTCGAATGGCGCATACGTGGAAATACGGACAAGGTTCTAAAAATCATCAAATACATTAATCTTGTCATTTTGCTGGTGATCGCGTTTGTAGTTTCAGACAAACTGTTTGCCGTTTATTTAATCGGCATCATCGAACCGTTTGCCACATTTTTTCACCTGGACGGTGATATGATTTCATGGACCTGGTTGATAGCGATGCTGGTTCTCTCTTCTGTGGTATCACGGTTTTTTTGCCGGTATTTCTGTCCACTGGGTGCATTTTTCGCGGTAATGGTTTCCGTTTGCACCTTTTTAAAATTGAGATGCTTCAAGGTGAATTTGCCGCAAGAGGGCTGCAGGGGCTGCCGGCTGGCCCAAAAAGAATGCCAGATAGACGCCGTCAATTACGATGAGAGCTCGCACAAACCCAGCATAGACGGCAATGAATGCATGATGTGTAATCGATGTTCATCCAAGTGCCCCATTGAGTGTAAAAAGCTTGAAATTTGAAAAAGAAAAAGGACATATCCCATGCAAAAAAAATGGTTGGGCATTGTAACAATCATATCGCTAACGTTCAATGTCGTTGCAGTATTGCTTCTGCTTCAAAATTCGTCAACCCAAGACGAACACGGAACAGGAACCACCGAACAGCTTCCCCTGAATTACGAAACTTTCAAAGTCGAGTGGGGCAAAGCGTGGCTCGGGCTGAAGGTTAGCGATGTTACCCCGGAGATGGCGGCAAAAGCCCAGCTTGACAGGGTCGAAGGGGCGTATGTAAACGGTGTTGCGGCCGGTTCTCCCGCCATGAAGGCGGACATTGATCCGGGCGACATCATCATTTCCTTTAACGGCAGAAAAATAAGGACCCCTCAACAGTTTCAAAACGACCTGGCGGGGAGCAAAATCGGCAGCGAAGTGTACATGTGCGTCGCAAAAGATGATTACAGGGTTACGGCGTATGCGGTTCCTGAAGAAAGGCCTTCCGATCTTCCGGTGCTGATTAAAACCTACCCTTTTCTCGGGGCAACCGTGAGTGACGCCGCTTTTGACAGCGATCAGATCGACAAGCTTGAAGAAGAGGGGAAGTCCGGCGGCGTTCTGGTAGAAAGGGTAATCCCCAACTCTCCGGCGGATAAAGCCGGCCTGCAGGATGACGATTTGATCATGTCTTTTAACTCCCGGAAAACCACCAACTTAAGAGAATTCCTGAGTGATCTTTCCGGCGCCCAAGCCGGTGAAACCATCCGCATGTGCATCATGAGGGGGGATAATTACCGTAAAACCCTATATGTTATCCTGGGGTCTGAAGCCATAAGGAATGTCATTGTAATGCTTCATACGGAATTGAAATTTGAAAGTTGACATGGGGAGAAACCCATAAAAGCGTGTAAAGGCTCGTTATGAGTAAAGCCGCGGCTGACTCAGTTATTGATGTGGACCCCGAGGGGGTTATGAGGACAATCTCCGCCCTGATTTCGGAATTGGGCGCTTTCAGTGCCGCCCTCATTCTGCATGATACGGTCTATCAGATGACCCGGCGTGAGGGCGCCGTCCGGCTTGCCGAAACCCTGGCCGGGCATTTCCCACTTTATGGCGAGATTATTGAAACCGATCTTTCTCCCGCTGAAGCCGAACGGGTCATCCGGGAGAGTACCGACCGATTATCGGAAACATTGAAAACCTTTTCTTCTATTGTGGTGGTCGGCATAGAATCGGTGATCCTGGATAACCTAACCCGGAAACTGCCCGAATCCCGGTTCTATCTTATCCCTCACTCGGAGACCCTTGAAGCGGAAAGGGTTCTGGCCAACTTCCCTCCGAATGTTCGTTTGATTGACGTCCGTGAGATTATGGAACTCGGGGGAACGCACAGCGTCCTTCTGTCGTACGCCTTCTGCGAAATGCTGGAGGACTCCTTTATCTATCCGGTTACGTTCAGGGCTGTCGGGCCTGATGTCAGGAGTTCATATAACCGGATTATCGGTTTAAAACTATTATCAGGCTATAACAGGTATCTCGATGATATGGCCCCACTGTATTCGACGCGTCAATTTTTCACCCATCAATTCGGAATCATTTAGGGGGAACCGGACAAAAAATGATTGGCGCCTTTCTGATCAGCGTTTTGATCGCAACCTTAATCATCCAGGCCCTGATTCCGGCCAGGAAGATGATTGTTATTCTCAGCGGCGCAACGGTTACGCTGACCATTGCGGTTACACAGGGAAATCAGCGTATATGGGACATATACAGCGGTGTTCCCTGGGATGTCTTGGTTATATTATTAGGTTTGGGGATCTTTTCGTCGCTCTTCGCCCGGAGCCGTCTTTTCAGCGCTCTTGCCGTATGGTGTTCCCGTGCAAGCCGGGGGAAATATCTCCTGATTCTAATCATGTTCTCATCCATTATGTTTATTCTTTCCTGCACCTTGAATAACCTGACCGCCCTTTTGCTGGTTCTGCCCGTGCTGCTCAGCATCCTCAAGGCCCTCGGCGCTACCCAAGGGTTCATTGCGCTTTGCTTTTCCATGGTGATTGTGGCCTGCAACCTGGGAGGCGCCGCCACTCCCATCGGCGATTTTCCGGCAATACTCCTGATGGGCACCGGGAGCATCTCCTTTGTGAGATATTTGATCCTGGCCTTTCCCATGTGTATCCTGCTGTTCGGTGTGCTTCTCGCCCTCTTTGCAGTTTATTACAACAGAAAGGGGAGTGAGGATGCCGCTCCCTTGGAGAGATCGCTGGCATTGATCTCCATGGCAAAACTGTACCGGAATTTTACCATTGACAAAACGATTCTTTATCCCGGGATAGGCGTTTTCTGTGTCATGTTCGGCTTGTGGATTGTTGCAGGGAAGATCGGACTGAGCCCGGGCATCATCTGTTTTCTTGGCGTGGGGTTGCTGATGGTCGTCAAGAACGAAGCGGCAGAGGAGATTGTCAGGCATGAGATTGATTTCGAATCCATTCTTTTTTTGACAGCTCTTTTTCTCATGGTATCCTGCATGGCGGGTTCCGGAATTCTTGATTCGGTTGCCGGTTTCATGACCGTGTATTTCACGGACACCAAAATGCTTGTTTGCGCCCTGATGATCTGTTGCGGGATCTCTACGGCCATATTTTCCGCCGGACCCAGCATGGCGACCATGCTGCCCATCGCTCAGCAGATTATCGCAAAAGGGGGTGTCCCGGGGGAGACGGTCTATGTGGGCCTGGCCCTGTCGGTGTGCGCCGGGTCGAGTTTCCTTCTCACCGCCGCTACCGCAGGACCCCTGGCGCAATCGATTGTGGGAAAATCGGGGTTGACAACGAGAGAGGGGCAAAGGGCAACATTTGACTTCATGACCTTTTTGCCGTTCGGGATCTTCGCCTACACCATAATCCAGGCCGGGGGATTGGTTTTTGTTCTACTAAGGATTTGAAAGGAGATAACAAAATTGCATTGGACGGAATATTCTTGTGAATTCATAGGTACGGCAATCCATATCTTTGCAGGACTTATGGGAATTTATCTCGTCGGTCTTTTAAATGTCCCGGATGTCATCAAATTCTTCGTCATCGGGCTTTTCTTTGCGATCGGCCTATGCGTTGTTGTCTATTCGCCTTTGGGAAAAAGAAGCGGTGGGCATCTTAATCCGGCGGTGACCGTTGCATTCTGGCTGAACGGATTGATGCACGGCATCGATGCCGTTTGTTATATTGCCGCGCAATTTGCGGGCGCTGTTCTCGGGGCCTGGGTCGCCTTTGCAGTATTTGATTGGAAAAACCTTAGCGCCACATTGGCGCTTCCGGGTGCAGATGCCTCCCTGTCGTTGGTCCTGCTCGTTGAGTTTGGGATTGTTTTTGTGCTGATTATTGCCATATTTGCCTTTGTATCTTCCGGAAAATCAGGGAAGCTCACCGGAATCGCCATTGGAATATATATTGTTATGGTTACGGTTCTTTTTTCCGCGGTTTCCGGTGCGGGTCTCAATCCGGCGCGGAATCTCGGACCTGCGCTCCTGTTGATCCGATTTGATTATATACTGATCTATTTCACCGCTTCGGTTTTAGGGGCATTTGCCGCTTACGGGCTATTCCGGGGAGCAACTAAGGGGACGCAGCCGGTATGCTGCAAACTGTGTTACAAGAACGAGGGATCGTGTCTCTTTAAATGTAACTGTGAATTCAAACCTTTAACTTGATTTTCACGCCTTAAGGAGATGTTGTGATGAAACCCACCAACTATGAAAAACTAAGCCTGATCAGGATCAATAAATGGGAGGAAAGGAACCATGGGAGCATTGAAAAAAAGATCCTTGACTGTGTTTCCAAACCGATTGACTATATCATAAAAAAGATCGGGCTTGAAAAATTCAACCTTTTCGAAAACGCTATTGAAGCGGCTGTAAATAAGATGATGCATGTCTCCACTTACAGTGTCAATTCGAAAGAACTGCTGAAAAGGGCCCACAAAAACGGCATCATGATAGAGGATTTCTCAGAACTGATCACCGTGAATCTTAAGAAGCTCGATGACTGCAATATGAAACATATCAAGTTTCATGGGAGGGCGAGCGCGACCCAGGGGGCGGTGGCTGGAATAGCGGGGGCACTGGCAGCGCCCGCTGATTTGACGGCGATTCTTCTTCAAGCGTTTCACCTGATTCAGGAAATCTCATTCTGTTACGGCTATGACCCGAATAATATGGTCGAGAAACACATATTATTAAGAATAATGGAGGTGGCCATCGGAAGTTCGAATTATAAATTCAAGGCCTTGGAGGAAATTGAAATACTGAAAAAGATCGAAAGGGCTGTGGAGCAAAACCAGGTATCCAAAAAATCGGTTTCCATATTGGGATCCAAGGCCATACAGGAACAAATCGTAACCCTTTCAATCGGCCTGATCACCCGGATGATACCGCGTGCAATACCGATACCCTTGATTACCATGGCCATAAGCGCCCACTCCGATCACGAAATCATGGAACATTCAGGAGAGGCGGCTTTCATGGTTTACAGGAAGAGATTCATTGAGAAAAAAATGGAATTGCAATGACACCTGAAATATTGGAAAAGGAGGGACGACTTATGGAAACATTGGATTACCCGGCTATAGAGAAAACGGTCGGTGCGGTCGGCCAAAGTTTGGCGCGTGGCGCAAGGGCGATAAAGGGCGTCACTTTTATTGACAGCGACAACGTCGCTCGCGCCTTTTGTGGTAGGCGTTGTTGTTACAACAGGCGCGAAAATTTTGTGGGATATGAGTACGAATAAACACATTTGAAATCGATCCCGATGGTGTTATCCAGGCCATCGAGATACTGACCCCGCCCGTGGGCCGAAATGTGAGCGAGTTAATTCGGCAGATCCAAGCCTTCCGGGACCTGACCTTGTTGGGAATGTATGGAAAGCCTGGAAGGTCGAGGAAGCTTTCTAAAGCGGCAAGCCGCAGTTCTAAATTTAAAGTTTAAAGTTTTAAGTTTAAAGTTTTAGGTTTTTCAGTCAATGAACTTCTTGTTTTTTGTGACAGAAAACCAGGTGATAAGGGACTAAAATGTTGGAGGTGGTGCGATGAAAAAAAGAGGAACCTTGGCGTTGGGTACGCTGCTTTTGCTGTTTTCGCTCTGTTTTATGTTAAACACTGGCGCATGGGGATCAGAAATTAAGGATTCCGAGTCCGCTGCGCATGGTGCGGATGCTTCCAAATATCACGTGGTCGATACCTACGCATTCCCCGGCTTTAAGCTGATCCAGATGGAATTGCCGGTATTGTCCATCTATTCCTATATGCTGATCAGCGAAGGAAAAGCCCTGGTGGTGGACCCCTGTCGGGATATTTCTTTCTTTTTGGATATGGCTGAAAAGGAAGGGGCCAAAATCATCGGGGTCTATCTGAGCCATTCCCACGCGGATTTTGTGGCGGGGCACATGGAACTGGTCAATGCTGTCAAATGTCCCATCTACCAGAGTCAAATGAGTGGGGCCGAGTATCCTTTCAAGCCGCTGAAAGAAGGTTCCACCATCCAGGTGGGAAAGGCCCTGGTGAAGTTTATTGAAACGCCGGGGCATACGCCGGACGGTATGTGCGGTCTGGTATATGGTCCGGAAAATCCGAATGTGCCCGAGTTGATGCTTACGGGGGACGTGGTTTTTGTGGGAAGTGTGGGACGACCTGATCTCATGGGGGGAACCGTCTCGGCGGCCTGGCTGGCATCGGCCTTTTTCGACGCCTGGAACGGAAAAATTTCCAGGTTTGACGACAAGGTCAAAATTTTCCCGGCCCATGGGGCAGGGTCCCTTTGCGGCGTGCACCTGTCCAATCGCCCCTTCAGCACCATTGGTGAGGAGAAGGCCACGAACCCCTATTTAAAATACAAGAAACGGGGGGAATTCGTCGCTGCTCTGCTCCAGGACCTTCCTGATGCCCCCCAGTATTTCAAACACAATGCGGCCTTAAACAAACAGGGGCCGCCCCGGGTCAAATGGAATGCCGGTTTGCCCCCCGAGGCCGCCCCGGATATGGCCTTGACCGATCCAAAAGTCTATGTGGTTGATCTAAGGGATGAGGATGCCTACGCGGCCGGCCACATTCCCAACTCGGTGAACATTGCCTTGAGGGGACGTTTGGAGACCTGGATGGGCATCATGGTGCCGTGGGGATCCAGGGTGGTGCTGGTGGGCGACAAGGAAGAGCTGAAAGAAGGCCTTTCAAGACTCCATCGAATCGGTTACGCACCGGAAATTATTACCCTGGAACGCTGGAGAAATGCCGGACGATCCGTGGCGGTGAGCGATCCCATTTCTCCTTCGGCCCTTCATGAGTTGATGCAAAAAGGCGACGCGCCTCTTATCGTGGATGTGCGACTCCCATCGGAGTGGATGGCCCTTAAGATCGGAGCAGTTTTGAACCTGCCGCTCAATCATCTTTCGGAACTGTCCGGCAAGTTGGATCCCGGGGCGCCTGTGGTAGTGGTCTGCAATTCCGCCTATCGTTCCAGCATGGCCGTTGGGATTCTGGAACGAAACGGGTTCAAGACCGTTCGGAACCTCAAAGGCGGCAGCCGGGCCTGGATCGATGCGGGGTTACCCGTCTATGAAGCGGTTCAACCCGACATTGAGGTGAAACAGAACATCTCGAAGACCGGGGCCGAACCAACGGATTCGAAAAAGCCGCCCGTGAAAAAATCCAGGCGACCGCCTGAAATAGACGCCGGCTGTTAGAACCGGGTATCCGGGAAGTCGGTCTCCATGAGAGAAAACCTGAAGACATTATCCGGAAAGGGAGGGCAAAAACATGACCCACAAACTGCTTCTCATCGATGATGAAGCGCCAAAAGTAATGGACACTGTTTTCAAACTGTTCGGGAAAGACCAGGGCTATATTTTCGACTCGCAAACCAGGGTTTCCGGTGTTCCTTGGGAATTGGTGGATAAGGCCGATATCATCCTCATTGATTTCTCCTTTCCGGATCACCACACGGGGGTCGAATTTCTTCGTGAGTTACGCAAAGCGAGGCCCTCTTTGCAGATGCCGGTTGTTTTGCTGAGCGCGCCCAACGACATCAAAGATTCCGAATGGCAGGAATGTCTCGAATTGGGGGTAAACGATTTTATCTGTAAAGCGACCCCGCCTCAGATTGTCAAGCGAAAAGTGGACTCTTTACTGGAAGGTGAAGCATATCGCCGACTGAGCCAACAACTCAAAAAGAAACTCCATATGGAAGAAGCCAAATCACCTGTTGATTCATTGGATTTTGGCACAATCTCATCCCTGGCGCCGGATGCCCATGAGTGGGCTTACATTTTTCGAATCATATTGAAAGAGGGTCCCCTGCACAGGCGGGAAACCTATGGCATTTTCCTGGCAATTCTCAATGGATTGCTTTCGCGGTTGTCCGAAAAGATGGGAAAGAACATTGAACCGTATCCATACAAGACCATCGATGGCGACCTCCAGGAATCATCTGTGCCATCGCAAAAGTCACGCAAACAGAGGGGACGGCAGGTATCTGCTCGATCACCTGTAAATAATTCGGCCGATTCCCGCCGGGCGGTTCCGCTCGGGATACCGGCGCGCCTGTTAACGGAAATCTTCCAAAATGATCGTGGAAGGATTGCAGAAGCTGCCAGGAATCTTCTGACCGGGGCGCCTCACGACGTATTCATGAATATTCTGCTTCTTCACATCTGTGAGTCTTTTCACCACCTCATCGGCGGAAGTACTCCCCATAAGTGAAGCCGCATGTATAACCTCTTTATGTTCAGCCCTCCGGACGCAGGGTTTTCAGACATGGCGCAAGAATCCGGGGAATTCACTTTTTTTGACATGAACCATTAATGTTTTCCATCACTTACCACCCATACTCCTAAAAACACCCCATTTCTTTTTATTGTTGACACATATGCCTTTTTGTCCTATAAAGGGCGTCAGTCTATATGACATTTCAGCGTATATATAGCAATTTGCCATATACACTTTCCAACTCTGAATATGACCTGACACGCGGCGGCGGGATAAATGCTTACTTTTATTTTTATTTTGATCGTAATTTGCATCCTTTACTTTGTCCGACGAAAGCTTATCCGACAACAACGCCTCATCAACAGGTTAAATGAAAAACTGGGTCGGCTTTCCGCAAGGAGCAAAAAGAAAACGAATACTAAATTTGATTGGTTTGGAAGGGGATAAAGGATGAACAAGGAAGGGAAATTGTGTCCACAGAACTTTCAGGTATGGGTCGCTTTTCTGATGGGTATGGTGGTGATCATTATCGCCATTGTGGTCTTTGACAAAGTTTCAGTAAAGGGCCGTGTGGATACGGGAACCGTAGCAGTGGATGTGGATCGTTCCCAGTCCCTTCTCCCCGGCATGACCACGGCGGGGCAGACCGTCAATACCATTGCTGACGAGAAGACGAGCTCGGGCGCCTGGTTGGGCATTGAACCGCTTGACATTACAGAGGCAATGGCCCGGCAGCTTGGCCTGGACATCTCGGGCGGTGTCCTGGCCGCCAAAGTCATCGCGGACTCCCCCGCCGAAAAAGCGGGCCTCTTGCAGGGCGATATCATTTACGAAGTCGACAGCCGGGATGTGGAAACCAGCGCGGAACTCCGCCTGGCGCTTGCGGACGAAGAGCCGGGCGACCGGGTTCGCATCACCCTTTTCCGGGACCGGGACCGGGAGGTAATACACGTTAAACTGGGATCCGTTTCGGATCAAAACCCTGCATATTCGGCGACTCAAATTGATGGTGACATCCCGGTTAATCTGAGATGGGGCATTGTCGTTTCAGAATTAACGCCGTCGCTCCTGAAAACCTATGACGTCCAAAACCCCATGGGCGTCATGGTGGTCATGGTGGCAGCGGGCAGCGCGGCGGATCGGGCCGGAATTCTGAAGGGAGATATCATCCGACAGATTAACGGAACCGCCACAAACAGCCTGTATGTGTTTTTCGAGGCTGTTGAAAACGCAAAAGAGAACATCCTTCTCAATATCTGCAGAGAGGGCACTTTGTACTACGTCAATATGGTGGCTGTTTCCCCTGCCATTAATTCGGCGGGCGATCCAACCCAGGAAGATGGCGACGAAACTGAGTCGGAGGGACTCGAGGGCATGCCCACAACGATCCCCCCCATGGGACAACCCCAGGCCGCCCAGCAGGCGGCGGGAATGGTCACGGCCCAGGAGGGTATCGGCATGAATCGACCCCTTTATGTGCCGGGATACGACCAGACCCAGAGCGGCGATCCCCAGGATAAAACCACGTCCACCACCACTCAGAAAACCACTACGGGAAGTTCAAGCGATGTGGTCTTGTAGGCACGCAAAAATGTTTAATTCGGGAGAAAAATTTGGACCGGTTTAAAGAGTTCCTGGGAAGTTATCTGACGGGTTTTCTGTCTGTTCTCCTCGTATTGAACGTTATCATTGTTCTTTTTGGTCTCATGGGGATCGGCTGGAAGCAAATGGTTGACGTGCCCACATATCTCATTCAAACATTTGTGGACACCTCTCACCTGTTCACCCGGTCGGAATCGACCACCGAGACCACCAGGACCGGTAAAAATGTTGCCGGCGTCATCATTGATCCCAATTTACAGTTTGTTTCCACCGATGAAGGTTACAGTGTGGCGGTATCAAAAGTTCGAGCGGCCGTGGTGAACATATCCTGCGAAACCATTTCAGTGGCGCCTTCCGTCCCGGGAAACCTTCGGTTCGATGACCCATCGACCGATTTGTCGGCTTTCGGGGGTATCGGATCGGGATTCATCATTGACCCGGCCGGCTATATCCTCACCTGCTATCACGTTGTTGCAAGAGCGTCCAACATTACCGTCACCCCCTTCGGATATTCAACCAAAAAATATCCTGCCCGTGTTGTCGCCAAAAACGAGTTCACGAACCTGGCCGTACTTCAAATTGGTACGGGCTACGCCTTGCCTTTCGCCAGACTGGGAAATTCCGCTCTGATGGAAGTGGCCGATACGGTATTGGCCATCGGGAGTCCATTCGGGCTCGAACAAAGCGTGACCCACGGGATCATCAGCGACATGGACAGAGATCTCCTCATTGACGGTAGAACTTACCCAGGCATGATGCAGACGGATGTGGCCATCAACCGGGGATCGAGCGGAGGACCGCTCATCAATCTCAGAGGTGAAGTCATCGGCATTAACATGGCAATTTACGCGCCGACGGGTGTTTACAGCGGTGTGAGCTTCGCTATGCCCATAAACAGTGTCAAGGCGTGGCTGTCCGGCGCTGTTCGTTAGGGGTTGGAGGTCAGAAGTCAGAGGTCGGAGGTCAGATGTCAGGAGAGGATACCACGGGAAATGAATAAATTATTTCGGCTTATCGGCATCATATCGGGTTTGGTCGTAACAGTCATGTTCGTGATTGTAAATTTAACCATAACCCACGTGGATTTGTTTCTGGTTGAGGGCGATGTATGGGCCTTTCTCGTCATTATGGGAGCGTTCCTGGCAGGCTATTTCACACACATTCTGGTGGCGTGGCTAAAACGGGCCCGTAAACCCAAACGGTCCTCCGAATCTCTGGAAAGGTCGATTGTAGGAGATATTTGAGTCTATTTTCCTCATTCAATCATTGGATAAAGGCGAAATAATTGACGAATAACAGTGTCGGAAACCAGACAATAGACGACCTGGCCCGGTTTGAGCTTGACGACTCGCGCCCTGCAAAACCACGTGAGACCGGTTTTGCACGGATTTGCTGGGTTGTGTTCTGGGGAAATCTGGGACTCGCCCTTTTTAAAGTGACAGTGGGAACCTTGGGGTACAGTCCTCTCCTGATCATCGATGGCTTGAACTCCGCGGCCAACGCGGTGGTGCTCACAACCATAATCATGAGCCTTCATATGAGTCGGCAAGAGGACATCAGCGGAAGGTATCCCTATGGCAAGGGAAAGGTGCAGTACCTGCTCACCCTGGCGGTGGGCGTCCTGTTATCCACCGGGGCATCACTTATTTTCGCCCTTTCCATGAGAACCCTTTATGCATCCATCAGCTTTGAGCCCACCGGGACCGCGCTGGCTGCCGCACTCATCTCGGTGGGGGGGAATTTGATGCTGCTGAGGTTTTTGAGGCAGACCGACCTTCCCAACCATAAAGATGAGCTCAAACGAATCAGAAATTTACATACCTTGAACATCGCCGCTTCAACCGTGGTCATTCAGGCCATTCTTCTCGCGGGAATATTCGGGTGGTTCGCGGCCGAACGTATGGGGGGGTTGAGTATTTCCCTACTCGTACTCTTGTTGAGCATCCGGATTATCAAAAGCTCCCTTGACGGCATCATGGACCGAAGCAACGGAAGTGATATGGATGCGGACGTTGCCGCTTTGGTGAACGAGATAAACGACCATTTGGAAGTACGATGGATCCGCTCCCGGAATACCGGGCAAAACCTGTGGCTTGACGTCAATGTGGGCGTCAACGGCGATTATACCATCCTGAAGGTCGACCGGATAGCAAAACGGATTCGAGATCATATTGAAAGGGAAATGGAAAGGGTTTCCCATGTGTCGGTGCATTGCAGTCCGCTGTAAAACTACAAGTTTCAAGTTTCAAGTTTCAAGTTTCAAATCTTAAGCCCATGGGGCGTTATTGAAAGAAGCAAAAAAACAGGAGGAGATTGATGGGACACATTATCGTTGGACTTTTGGGTATCGTTTTGGGTCTGTGGGGGATCGCTTTGAACTGGTATCAATTCCTGGATTTACTATGGATATTGGTTCCGCTGGCGGTCCTTTTCGGTGGGATTGTCGCGTTACTTGCCGGGATAGGCAATTTCACCAGGAATCCCCGATCTGAAGCCAACGCGACACCGGAAAAGAAATAGGGGAGGCGATACCATGACCAAAAGCAAAAAACAAACCCCCGACATGGGGGAAGAACCGTCGAACGACAAAGTCCCCTTGAGCTTTGCGCTCCAGTGGCCGGCCATAAAAGTGGGGCAGGCCCTGGTCGACGTTGTGGACGGGTATAAGAAGCTGTTCAAGATCGGCCCGTCTGATCTCAAAAGCCTTTACCTGAAGAAATACGAGACCGCCGATCGAAAGGGAGAAAACTGGAAGTGCATTCGCTGGATGCAGAAAGTCACCGCCATCGATCCCGATGATCCCGGTAGTTTTTATCTGTTGGGCGTCGCCCACGAAAAGGGCGGAGACCGTGAATCCGCAATTGAGGCGTACAAACAGGCAATAAAGCTCAAACCGGATTATGCGAAGGCACACTATCGCATCGCCATTCAATACCTGGCCAAACGCGATTTTAAGACTGCCGTCGAATTGCTCGAAAAGGCCCTTGCCATTGAACCGGATTCTTCCGAACTGCATTTTCGCCTGGGGGTAGCCTACGATCGGCTCCAGAAACACGAAAAGGCCATCACCCATTTTTCGGAAGCCGTGAAAATCAAACCGGATTTCCTGAAAGTGTACAAAAATATGGCGCTGACGTACGACACCCTCGGAAAACATAAGGAAGCCTCCGAGTGCCTCAGACATGCGTTGGAACTGGAAGAAACGGCCATTTAGACTCAGGTGGAGTAAATAAAGATTGGGTATGGCAAATTCCGAGCAAACAAGTGCCGCCGAATTGAGAGACTTTCTTTCCGGCCAGGTGCAGAGACTGACACTCCTGAAGAGAATCCTGGTGGGGTTGATCATTCTGGTGTTCCTGGCTATTTTGGGACATATGATCTATTATTTCAATATGTTAACCAGCATGCACTATGATGTGGTCACAGCTGAATCGCAGGTGGAGAGCGCAGTTCAATATCGGGTTAATCTGGTGCCCATACTGGTTAGAAGCGTCACCCGGTTCGTGGACCATGAAGATTATGTGTTTATCAAAACCGTTGATGCGAGGGAACGTTCCATGAGGACGCCCGATGCACTTGCGAAGCAACTGAAATCGGCCGCCGGAAAACCGGTGCAGGAAGTGCTTGACAAAATCCTGGCCATTGCCGAGCAATACCCGGCACTCACCACCAGCGGCACGTTTCAACTGATGATGACGCAGGTTGCCAATGCTGAGGCGCAGGTTCTGGCGCAACGAATCGATTATAACGACAAGGTGAACCTGTACACAACGGCCATGAGTGTGTTTCCGGGCAATGTTTACAGCAAGTTGTTCAATTTTTCCGATTTCGAATATTTTGATGGAACCCGGAAATCCGAATGGCCCCTGCCTGCCATTCAAGCCCATAGGGAAGCCATAAACGGTGGCATTGATGTCAAGCGTTGAGAAGAGAAGCGAGGTATTTCCTGAATGTCAATGGTGTGCGAACAATGTCGGTCGAATCGCTTTCTGGGGAAACGTAGGGCTCTTCGGCGTAAAACTCCTCTGTGGAATTGCCGGGGGATCCAAAGCGCTTCTGGCGGATGCGGTTCATTCGGCCGTGGATGTGGTGACCGCGACAATCGTGATGATCTGCCTTCGCGTCAGCAAAACGCCCCCGGACGAAGAGCATCCCTTCGGGCACGGACAGGTGGAGTATATCACCTCGCTCTTCATCGGCCTGTCACTGATAACGGTCGCCGTCTTCATCCTTTACAACGCAGTCATGGACATCCTGAGCGGGGTCAGCACCCAGCCGAATTTCATCGCGCTTCTGGGCCTGATTGTTTCTATCATAGGAAACGAATTGATGTTTCGCCAATCTTTATGCTGTGGCGAAAGGTTTCGCTCGCCGGCGATGATAGCGAACGCATGGGAGAACCGGGCGGATGTTTACTCATCCCTTGCGGCGCTGGTGGGCGTGGTCGGAGCCCAGTTGGGGTTCCTGTTCATGGATCGGGTGGGTGCCATTCTCGTGGCCGTATTGATTACCAAGAGCGGCATCAAAATGCTGAGGGACGCGTGGCACGGCATTCTCGACAGGTCCCTGGAGGATGCCGTTGAGAGTCAAATTCGCGAAGAGGCGGAGGCCGATCCCGAGGTGCTGGAGGTCGTTTTGCTAAAGACACGCGCCATCGGGCAGCACCGGTCTGTGGAAATGAAGTGCAGGGTTTCGCCCGATATTACTTTGAATGAAGGTTACAGGGTCGTCAACCGTGTAAAGGCTCGGCTGGTGGAGAAAATCGATAATCTAGGCTTGATGACCATAAGTCCCACGGCGGATGAGTGAAGGAAGCTGTTAGCGATCGGTAAAAAATGTTGAGCCCCTTATTTGGCTAAGGCGGCAAGCCGCAGTTTAAAGTTTAAAGTTTAAAGTTTAAAGTTTTAGGTTTTTCAGTCATAGAAAACCAGGCGATAAGATACTAACCGCCAAATGCTAAAAAAAGAACGTGAAAGGATTACTGTTATGATAGATGATTTGAAGGCTGAATCTCAAAGACTGGCCGCAACGGAAGAACGACTTCTTTCACTGAAAAGCAGTGTGAAATGGTGGACCGTCAACCTGATAGTTCTGGCCATGGTGGCACTGGGCTTTATTTTCGTTTTCATGTACCCCAATCTTCTGCCCGGGAAACTGGGAAGCTCGTTGGCCGCCTTTCTGGGAAAGGATGTGGTGGCATCAACCCAAAGGGCGTATCTCGGGGTGGAAATTCAGGATTTGAAGACATCCGTGGCCAGTGCCCTGAATCTCAGATACGGCCAGGGCGTAACAATCACCCGGGTAATCTCCGCTTCACCGGCCGCCCGGGCCCGTCTTCGAGCCGGGGACATCATCTTACGCTTTGACCGTTCCATCGTAGGCAATACGGCGGCACTCCAAAAACTGATGGCCGATGCGGAACCCGGTGATGTGGTGCAGGCGGTTATCGACCGGGCGGGTCAAGTGAGGACCTATTATGTGGAACTGGGTCAACCGCCCGTCTATCTCGTCCAGACCGCCCTGGGTTCGCCCCCCCAGACGGGCACAACCGAGGATCAAACCGTTGTCACATCCGATTGGGGATGTACGCTCTCTCCGTTGACCGCCGATCTTGTCCGGACACTGTCCCTTCCCGCATCCATCAGGGGCGTTGTCGTTGTGGCGGTGGCGCCCGTGGGCCTGGCCAAAAGCGCCGGCATATTGCCGGGAGATGTGATTGTCGGCGTCAATCGAGAGGAAACCGAGGACCTCGCCTCTTTTTACAAGGAAATTCAGGGTCAGGAATCCGTGACCTTAGGCATCTATAGAAAGGGTCAGACCCTGTATCTACAATTGCAAACGGCCTCAGCGTCGCCTCCCGTGGCCACCATCGCCGGAAGCCTGGGCGACAGCGCCCCCCTCCCCTCCCGGGTGGCGGTGGCAGCCGTGGGTAACGATCTCAAATCCCAGGTTGCGGTACGTTTCGGAACAGCACCCTATTTCATTGTTGCGGATCTGGCTCAAAATCGATTCTGGACAATCCCTAACACGGCCCTGAACGACACGAGAGGTTTCGGCATCGCGGCCGCCCAGCTTGTGGCGGCACAGGGAACCGGGGCCGCCGTGAGCGGCAGCTATGGCGCTCAGGCTTTTGCCACGTTAAAAGCCTTGAATATTACCCCTTTTGTCGCCAAACCTGAAACGGTGTCGGATGCGCTCAGCGAATACCGTTCAGGCCTCCTCGCCCTGATGGCGGATCCGACCCTTTCCGGGTACGGTTATACCCGGAACATTTTACCCACGGGGGGGAGCCCCTTTGGCAGTGAAGACGATACGGACACAACCACCACCGATGAAGAGGAAGAGGAGCAGAGCGGATACAAGGGTCTCCCCTACACCATACCCCCCAAGGGTTCATATGATCCGGTATTGGACCCTGCAAACGCCTTGCAGCAAACAGCGGGTTCCACCCAGCGCTCGGAATACTGTTACTGCGCCTTCTGCCAGATTGTCGTGCCTCACCCGGCAAGCGTCCCCTGTTCCGAGCTCACGTGTCCCCAATGCGGCAACCGCCTCATGAATCTGGATTCCGGCACTACGCTCCCCAATACCGGCAACGTGCAGAGCCTGGTCCCGGGTCAATTGGGAACCATTGCGGGTTCCACCAGCCAGCAATCTCAACTCCAGAGCCAGCAATCTCAACTCCAAACTCAGAGCCGGCTGAACACAACGGTCGTCGGCACTCAGACGCAGACCCTGCCGGCCACCGCTTCGACGCTGAATCTCAACCAGCAGACGCAGTACTGTTATTGTCCCATCTGCAACATTGTTTACGAACACCCCGCGGGCATCCCCTGTTCATCCTTGACTTGCTCGGTATGTGGTAACCGGTTGATGAGTCTCGATTCCGGATCCAGAATTTCACAGGTTTTGCCCATCACCGGGGTTACGGTGGGCGGGCAACCCGATACCATCCCACCCACGGGCCAGACCTCGGTAGGAATTGCAACCGCGGGCCAGCCCGTCACCGGGGTTACGGTGGGCGGGCAACCCGATACCATCCCGCCCACAGGGCAAACGTCCGCCGGGATCACAACGGGCGGGCAGCCCGATACCATCCCACCCACGGGGCAAACGTCCGCCGGGATCACAACGGGCGGGCAGCCCGATACCATCCCACCCACGGGGCAAACGTCCGCCGGAATTACCGTGGGCGGGCAACCCGATACCATCCCGCCCACAGGGCAAACATCCGCCGGGATTACAACGGGCGGACAGCCCGATACCATCCCACCCACGGGGCAGACCTCGGCGGGAACAACTTCCTCATCAACAGGGGTCCTTCAGGGAACTGTTGACGGAAGCTGTATCTGTCCCAAATGCGGAACAACCGTTCCCCATGTGCGTGGAACCGCCTGTTACACCATCCCCTGCCCCAAATGCGGTACGCTCATGGTCGGAGAAGGGGCAGTCCTGAGCCCCATATCCGTTTACCCGACGGCGCTGACCACTGTGGGGATTACCGTGGGCGGGCAGCCCGATACCATCCCACCCACCGGACAAACGTCCGCCGGGATCACAACGGGCGGGCAACCTGACACCATCCCGCCCACAGGGCAAACGTCCGCCGGGATTACCGTAGCCGGAGTGAGTACGGCCATTCCGACTGCCAGTCAGCCTTTGACTTTGACTGCCGGCTCCCCCATTGCCGCTCAGTCCGTCGCCGGGGAAGATCAGGGGACCATCTGCATCGCCGCAACCGGCCCCACAATGAATGCACAGGTAGCGCCCCTGTTCGGGCGCGCTCCATACTTCCTGCTGGTGGGCCTGGGTACTTTCAAGGTCATTCCAAATCCCAATATCGGCGACAGGACCGGCGTCGGCGTTCAGTCCGCGCAACTGGTGGTCAGCGAGGGAGCAAGGGTTGTTATTACAAACGATCTGGCCGTCAAAGCCATGGAAGAGCTGATGCGGCTTCGCGTTCAGGTCTTTACCGGGGTAACCGGCACCGCAGCCCAGGCAGTGGACTGGTATCAGAGCAACCGGTTGACGCCGGCGACCTTGAGCACATCAAGTGTTGAAGAAGAAGACCATGGTCAAAGTTCCAGCAAATCCAAGTCCAAGGGAGAGTCCACTTCGAAATCACTTTAGAAAACAAACGTTATGACGAACTCGATCATTAAACTATTTCTTTTTTTCCTGCTGGTCGTTTTAGCGCTGGTTCAAGTCACGCTTTTGCTGGGCTACTATTGGACCTACCCGAAAACGGGAACCGAAGCAGTGGCGAGCGGGCCGGAACCAGCCGCGATTCAAGTTTCCGCCATCTTGACGGCGAATGATCCGGCCGTGGCCGTGGCGCGGGTTCGATCCGCCGTGGTCTACATCACCGGCCATCCCATAGCCGCGACATCGTCCCTGCCACCCACCGTGGGCATTGCTTTTACACCGACGTCACTCCCCGGTGACAAAATGGGATCCGGGATGATCTTTAATCCCGCAGGCTACATCCTGACCAATTATCATGTTGCCTCGGTCATGACGGATATTCGCGTCAGTCTCTTCGGACATCCGGAAGGCGCCTATGCTGCGGAAGTGATCGCCCTTGACGCGCAAAATGATCTCGCAGTCATCAAAGTCAATACCGGCTTCCCTTTGCCCGTTGTCACATTGGGCAACTCAGACATGGTGGAAATCGCAGACGAAGTGCTGGCCGTCGGTTGTCCTTTCAGCCTGGAGCAGTCCGTAAGCCACGGGATCATCAGCGACACCAAACGCACTGTCAACATCGAGGGACGGGACTACGTGGATTTGATTCAAACCGACGCGTCCGTCAATTCCGGAAACAGCGGGGGACCATTGATCAATCCAGCCGGAGAAGTGATCGGGGTCAATGTCGCTATTTTCGCGCCCAACAGGGTTTATTGCGGTGTTGGCTTTGCAATACCGGTAAACCGAGCGAAATTGTTCCTTATGAAGATCAAAAATCAGTGAAGGGGTGAAACGAAATCATGTTGAATATCATTGTGGGGCTTTGTCTTTTGTGTATCGGGATCTTCGGGATAATGACCAATTGGTGGGCTGTTTTCGATTTTGTAAAAGTCGTTATTCCCGTCGGCATTATTATTTTCGGGGTATTGTCTGTTCTGGCAGGGATCGGCAGCGTCAGGAAATCCAAATAACCCCCAACGCAAGGGCAATATATGTGTGTTTGGTAGAGAAGAGGTTTGAAAATTGAAATTTGAAATTGGGAAAACATACGCGTTTAAATACGTCACAGAATTTCTAATTTCAAGTCTCAAGTTTCGCATGGCTTTTCAAAAAAATGTAAACCGGCAAGTGAAGGATGTCGAAAACGAGAAAATGCGAAAGGAGGTGAAATCGTATGACTTTCGGTAGCATATTGCTGATAGCGGTTGTTATAGCGTTAATCGTAATTGGTGCGAAGTTAAGGAACAATTCCCGGAAACTGCAGGAATTGGAAGAGCTTTTCATCAAAGAGTAGCCCCTTAAACCGTACCGCTTCATGCGGACAATCGTAATTGTTACAACGGTGGAAATCCTAATATGTCCGCCGGGGAAAGGAGTCTGATAATGAGCATAGGAAGCCTCGTTCTGCTGGCTGTAATTGTGTCGGTATTCGTGATCGGTTCAAAAGTAAAGAAAACGACCCGAAAACTTCAGGAATTGGAAGAAAGCATGAGCATGAAGTAACGATCAACACCAAAAGGAGGAAACATTATGGCGGGGACGATTGGTGTAGCGGATGGCACAGGCCCATTGTTGCTGCATGATCCCACTGATTTGGCAACGGTGGTTACGGCAGGCACAACCTCAGTGGGTGTAGCGGATGGCACAGGCCCCCTGTTGCTGCATGATCCCACCGATCTGGCAACGGTGGTTACAGGCGGCACAACCACGGCGGGGATAACAACGGGAGGCACAACCACGGCCGGGATAACGACGTCCGGAACAACCCTTTCAACTTCAAGCAGCGGCGTACAGCTTTCCACGAGCAAGGCATCACTCTCCAGTTTATGGACATCATCGGGGAGCCAGACCGCGACGAGTGCAGCCGTATTGGGCGGTGCCCTTGCAATCGGGGCGGTCTTTCTTACGGGCGCTCTTTTTGCGGGCGTCGGCCTTCTCAGTTACGCCGTAACAAAAGCGGCAATTGAGCCGTGATTTCACAGGGTACAGGGGCTGTCGGCAGCTGTCAGGGGGCAGGACGAAATTCGAAGCTACTTTTTCTGAACCCTGACAACTGCACCCTGTAAACGAGTTCATCAGGCGGGGGACGATATCATCGTCGCACAAAACAAACGGACCGACATTCACCCCACCCGAAAACGAAGGCATAAAGGTCAGTCAAGCGATGAGGATAAGAAATGAAAACCAATCAAGATGATTCCCATACGCTGGATGCGGCAATGAGAGGCGCCATGGCGGTTATTGACTACTCGGGCATGGTTGTGTGGAGTGTTTTGAGCAGAAGCGGCTGCACCATCAAGAAAAATACGTCAAAGATGGCGAAACATATGGGCCGCAACATGGCGGACCCCCTTATCGCAGTCAATAAAAAATTCCGAAAAGGCGCCAACAGTGAAGACGCGCTTGACAACGAGGCCATCCGGGGTATCGAAGAGAGGATCGCCGTCATTGAAGAAAAGCTGGCTGACCTGGAAAAGCATGGCGTAAAAATAGCCCAAACCGGGGAATATCAAAAGAAGCACAAGGAACTGGATGAGGAACGGAGGGGTCTTTTGGCCCTTATCGTTGAAGAAAACAAGGAGCTGAAGTCCCTGCTGAGAAAATGAAAGAAACTTGGAACTTGAAATTGGAAATTTGGAACAGGCAGGCATATGGAACATAAATGGAATTTGAAGGGGAAAACAATATGGAGAAGAATTTCAAGTACAAAATGAGACATATTGGGGATGCCTTTGCCGATCAGGTTGAAAATCTGGGCCATGCCGCCAAGGGGTCTGTTCGTGGGATTGTCCTCACCTACCATATTGACGGGCTCGGAAAGGAGAAACAAAAGATTGTCTCCGGGATGGGAAAAAGAATCGCTGCCGGCAGGAAAGAAGATCCGATGTTCAATATTTCCAAGGATGAAACAATGACGGCGCTCCTGTCCGAACTGGACCGGATTGAAAAGGGGATTGAAACCTTTAAAAAAGAACGCAAAGAGCGCTTATACCCTGAGAACTTTGCAACAAACGGATCGGCATATGAGTTGTTATCTCGTGAAACGCTCGCACATTGAATCCCTGAACCTTCGAACTGAAAAACGGTAATGGCAACGAGGCATGATTCTTTCAAGGGAGGTTGCGCCCCATGTCGGAAAAAATCCGGAAGATACTGGTCTTAAACCATGATTCAAAAACAACGGAATTCGTCAAAAACGTCTTTTCCGAAACCTGTGACGTAACCCTGGCCGACAACCCGGCTGAACTTTCCCAAAAAGCCGGCGAGGACTTTGACGTCATCCTTACGGGATATGTCGCCCCCGAAATTTCCGGGGGAAAAACAATCTCGTACCTGAACAATATTCAAAAGGCCTTTGACGATGCCGTATCGGTTTTACGGGAAAAATCGGTTGCCGATGAAGCGCTCCTGAAAGAAAGGGAAAAAACGCAGGCGGATATACTGGCATTTTTACAGGAACATGTACGGCAGGCCGAGCAGGAAAAGGTTCTAACCCAACAAGAAATGCAGGCAGTGACGGAGAAAAGTAAAGTTTACCTGAAAGAAAAGATTGAGGCGGAGGAAAAGGCGGCAGCGGCTCTGAAAACCCAAACTGACTCAGAAGCCAAAACGGAAGCGGCCCTGAATGAAAAACATGAGGCGGAGAATAAAGCGAAAAAGGCCTCAGCAGCCCAATCCGAAGCTGAAAAGGTGGCAGCGGCGGCTTTGAAAGCCAAGGCGAACGCAGAAAAAAAAGCAGGCTTTGCGCTGAAAGCCCAAGCGGACGCGGAAGCCAAAGTGGATGCCGCCTTGAATGAGAAAAAGGAGGCGGAAGCGGGCATTGCCAAACTTCGAGAGGAAGATGCCGAACGTATTAAGCAGCTTTCCGGGGAGATCAATCGATTAAACGGTGAATTGGAAACCGCATTGGCCCTTGCAGAACAGAACCATGCTGAAAAAGTTTCCATAGAAGAAAAGCTCACCAAACTTCAGAACAACTGGGAAATGTACGTAGCAGGCGAATGATATGTTTGAAAAAGACGAGAATGCAATCATCCAAAAGATTGTTGCGTTGCAAAAAGCGTATGTTTTCGCACGCAGGGAGTTCGACGATTTAAAAAAACAGGCGGACGAAGAGCAGGGGGAATTAAGCGATACCACCGTGGAATTGAAGGCCGCCCTGAAGGACTCTCGAATAGGGGATAAAACCATAAGAAACGCAGAAAACGAGATCGCGGTATTGAAGAAAAAGATCTCCGCAATGGACAGCGACCTCGAGTTCGTAGATCAGGAACTTAAGAGAACAGATGATGAATGGGAAAAATTATCCGCACAAAAAAACGATTTAATGGAAATTCTTACGCCAATCAAGTCGCGATTGCAACTCACCATGGATGACCTCCATGAAAATGAAAAAGAAATGCAGAGGATATTTTCCGCCATTGAAGCGCGGAAAGATCAAAAGGCCCGTTTAACGACGGAAATATCCGAAAAGCTGTCAAATGTGGCGACGGACAAGGAACAGAGCGACAAAGCCCTGGACGCTTTTTCCATGGATTTTGGAAGATTGGCCATAGAACGGGAAGAGATCAAGGGGGCGTACCAAAAAAGAGAAAAGTTCATTTCTGACTTAGGACATGAAACAGACGCTTTAAAAGAAAGATGCGTTTCCATCGAGGAGGTCGTTGCGTTGGAAAAAGAAAAGATCCTGCTTGAAACCCATATGAACGAACTGGAAGAGGAAACTCGGACCAGCAGGGAAAAAGCGGAAGAAATGCAAACGACGTTTTCGCGGAAAGAAGCCGATCTGAAACTGCTTTTGTCCGGAAAAAAAGATAAAGAGACCCTGCTTAAAACCCTTGCAGATGAAGTCGCGATATTTGACGAACTGGCCGCGAAAGCGGAAGCGGGTAAAAATAAGCTGAACGAGTCTGATTCCCGGATCGAAGAAACGATTTCCGAGTTGAAAAAGTTGTTTTCCGCCGGTGGCAAATACGAACTGGAATTTGGCTCAAAAATGGGCACGTCTTCGTAGGCGCACGACGCTGGAGAGGGGGTAGTAAAATGAAAGAAACTGCCGTCGACCGCATAAATGACCCCGAAAAAAAAGCACTTATTTCTTACATCAACAAGTTAAGCACTTTCCTTTCCGCAAAAAAGAAAAAGGCCATTCTTGAGGCGGATCTGCTGAAAATCAGCAGGGAAATAACATATATCGGGCTTGGAATTGAAGAAACCCGGAAAAAAATTGACCTGAACAGGGAATCTATTGCCAGAGTTTCACCCAAAATCACTGAATTCAGAGATAACCTTGCAAGACTCGAGCAAGAAAAACAACCGCTTGAGAACGAATACAGCCGGCTTCATGACATTCAGATTAATTTTGAGAAAAAACGGGCGGATATTGAAAACAAGAAGTCAATGCTTGACCGTCTGACCTTGGATATCCGGAACATGGAAGAGGAGACTTCAACGCTGAAAGACCGGGAAACCCAAATCCTGAATCAGAAGCGGCACGTTCAGCGGGAAATGGGTTCCGGCAAACACAATCTGAGCAAGCTGGACGAAGAAATAGGGGTCATGACGACAACGAGAGATCTGCTAACCGGACAGATTCCTGATTTTATTGATATTGAAGAATTCCCGAGTTTGCAAAGCACGGATCGGAACGTGGAGGAATATACCGGTGATGTCAAAGATGCAATGGAAAAGATGAAAAGTGATATTTCCTCCTTTAAGAAAGGGGTATGGGGAAGCCGCAACCTGGAAAAATCCCTGACCCTGGAGAAAGAAGACTTGGCAAGCAGGCTCGAAGCGCTTGGGGACAAAATAAAACCGGATGTGGACAAAGATAACTTGGGCCGCGAAGTTGCCGCCCTGTCCGAACAAAAAAAGGATTTTGCAAGTGAAATTGCCGCCCATCAGGATGAGATTTCCCGTATACGGCCTGCGGTAACGGCGTACGAAAAAAAGCTTGAAATTGAAAGAGAATCAGATTTGGATCTGGATAAAAAGGTCCGGTATCTTACAGAAAGAAAACAATTCATTTCAACCCTCGATGACGTTGAAGTGGAAATGGAGAAACTAAAAGATCAAATCGCAAAATCAAATATGGATTTTGAAACAAATAACCGATTTCAGGCCGTCATCAATAAGGTAAATGGCGACATGGAAGCCATTGGCCAAAAAACGGCCATGTCCCTTGACGTCTGTATCAAAGCGCAAATGGAACTTCAAAGCATCGTATTGCTGGGGCACGGCATTTTATATGGCGGTAGTTCCGGATGATATCAAATTTCAATTTTCGATTTTCAATTTTCTTAGGCTGGAAAGGAGATTCGTATGGAAAAAAAACGGAAGGGTGTGTGGGGGTTTACTGTAAAAGTGTTGAACGAAGCAGGCGGCGCTCTGGTGGATCTATTTGAACTGGGCGAAAGCGCTGTGGACAAGGTCGGCTGCAAGATTAAGAAAGCGCCCGGGTTAAGAAAGAAAACACGTGAAACCCTCAAACCGAAAGGTACGTCCCCCAAAAGGAGTGAAAACCACGTTATTAAGGATAAGATCAAGGAAAAGGAATCCAAGATTGAGGGCCTCTACCGGGAAATCGGAAAAGAAGGCGTCAGCTATACCGAAGATGGCGCGCCCCTGGATACGGACGTTGTAAAAAGTCTGATTTCCGATGTTAAGGAATATGAGAAAGAAATCGGGAGGCTCAAGGGTCGGATAACGGAATTGAATGCCCAAAAAGATAAAACCGCAGTGGAAAGCTTGAAAACGGAACAAGAAGCCGTGTTTGCCGAAGCACCGGAAAAGATACCGGCAGCAGAAGAACCACAACTTCCGTTACATGCGGCAATGGCGGCGGCCATCGAAACCGGTTTGAAGTCGGGCGTGTTTGAATTCGCTTCTGAAAGAGCAAAATTCGAAAAAGTTGCAGCGGACCTCCTTGAGACCGAGATGGAAATCAAGATTCTTGCCGTAGCCGAGCTCGGTAAAATGAAGAACAAAGCGGCCGTACCGGTACTTGCCGAATCCGCCGGGTTTGAGGACCCGAATCTGACCCTGGAGATTGTTAACGCTCTGATCGATATAGGGGATTCCAGCGCCGTCAAACTATTCAAAGATCAGGCAAGAGATCCCCATTACAGGGTGCGCGTCGCATGCCTGCGTGGGCTGTACAAACTGGCGGCGGAAAACGACGACGAATCGACGCAGGTTCTGACGAACGCCCTGCAGGATGAACACCCCGACGTCAGGAAATCCGGCGCAACCTTCCTGGGCTGGAAAGGTAATGAGGAAGCGGTTCCAGCGCTTGTTCAAGGGTTGAAGGATGAAGATGAAAGGGTGACCAAGGCGGCATTGTCGGCGCTTGCAGCGATCAGGGACAAATCAGCCGTTCTACCGCTTATAAAGGTATTGAAAAACGAAGATCTTGAACTGAAGAAGAGAGCCTTGGATGCCATCAAGATGATTACGGGTGAGGAAATCATCTTTGATTTGCAGGCAGGCGGCGAGGAGCTGGATAAGGCGATCGATGAACTGATTGATTGGTGGCAGAAAACCAGGCTGGGCGAAGCTGAAATAGATCAGGACGATGAATTCGTTCAACCACCCGATCCTGAAGCGGAGCAGACCCGGGAGACGGAAGAGATTGAGGAAGGAGTGACGGAAGAAGCCGGAGAGCCCGAAGTAGAAACATTGACGAAAGAAGGGTTAATCAAAAAACTGAAGTCAGAGCTTGTCGCTATCTGTAAGGATCTTGGCATTGACTGCGACGAGAAACTGACCAAATCAGAGATTACAGATCTCATCGTTGAACATAATGCGTAAATGGTGGCGGGAGCCATGAACTCCGCTCAACCCGTTTGGGTCTTCAATGTGGATTAATCCATGAACGAATCAAGTCCGATCAAAGAGAATCCGGCTCTTACCGGGGAGGTTGAAAGCCTTAAAAAAGAAAACAAGGCCTTGACCGGGAAATTGAGCGATCTGGAATTTACCCTTGTCAAGAAAAAGAGAGAAGCCAAAACCCTGTTGGAAAGTTCGGAGGAACAAAAGAAGCGTCTTCTGGCATGGGTCGCTGAAAAAAATGATCTTGTGCAGGAAATCGAATTTTATGCCTCTGAAAAGAACAAAATGGACGAAATCTATGCCGATGTTTCTGCAAAATATAAAGACAATATGAAAAGTCTTGAGGACATGATTAAAAACGTGGGATTTCTAAAAGGCGAGATCCGCGCCCTGGTATTGCAAATGGGCATGCTTGAAGAAGAGATCCCGGAAAGATACAGAGACGCGGACAACCTGGACAAAAAAATCAAAGGCACCTTCATCAAAGCGCTGAATAATCTTCAAAACAGGGTTGATATTGTTGAAAGAAAGGCAAAGGTCCTCTACTACCAAAAGGAGAAGACATGACACCTTCAGCTTTGAAAGAAAAAGAAGCCTCTAAGGAACACCATTCCGTGACGCCTTATTCAGGCACCATAGGAGAAACCAGTCAGGCCATAATGTCGGAGATCAAGGGCCTTGAGATCCTGAAGGAGGGAACTTACGCGGTTGATCTCGAAAAAACAATCTCTGATATGCTGGATGTCATCAAGCGGATGGAGGCGCAACTTGAAAGTGTCTTGAATTTAAACGCCAAGCTTGAGAGCGATCTTGATGCGTCTAAAGGCCTGGTTGTGGACCTTCATTCTGAAAAATCCCGTCTTGAAGAGAAAATCTCCCGCATGGAGGCGGAAATGCCTTCAAATCGGGAACTCCGGCTGGAAATCGACGAGTTGATTGAAGAAAGAAATGACGCCCAGCTCAACATCCACGCCATGAGATCGAAAATCGACAAACTTCACAAGGAAATCGATAAATACCGGAAACAGATGGGCAGTCTCAAGGAGGACAAAAAAGACATCATCCTTGAAATGGATTATGTGGAGGCGAAACTGAATGCGGCGCTGAAAAAGAACAACGACTACAAAAATGAGATGGACGCGTTGCGGGGGGAACGTCTGACGCTCATGGAAAAAAGGCGTTTTCTCGAATCCGAATTGGAAGAGGCAAACAAAGAGAAATTTCGACTGTTCCAGGAGCTAAAGGATGTATGATTCGTCTGACATTGACCGACTATCCGAAGAAAACAGGACTTATGCGACCCGGATTAGCGAATTGTCCACCAAAATTGAACGAATCGACAATTCTCTTGAATCTGTCGGTAAGAACATGGAAACAACCGGGAAAAAAATCAGGGAATATCAGAGCAGGATTGAAAGCCTGAAATCGAAAAGTGAATTACGGGTTGCCGAACTTAACAATATCAAACTTAAGGTTATGAGTTCCCGGGAAGACGAGGAAAGTACCCAATTACTTCAAAAAACCCTGACCGAGGAATACGAGAACCTGAAAAATGAAAGAACCGTCCTCGTCAAACGAATCCACAAGATGGAAAATGCTCTGGATGAAATTTCAGATCAAAGGGAACGGCAACTGCCGAAATTGAAAAAATACGATGGCATGCTCAGAAAAGCGCGGAACGTATTTTATGATGCTGAAAGCAGGATGGAAGTTTCCATGAAGCTAAAACAGGGAAGAACCTCCTGCAAATTTCGGTGCAGCTAAAACCCATAAATTGAACATCGCAATGGATGATGCGTAGATTTGTCGCATCTTCAGGTAAAACCTTCCCATAATACAAAAACAATCTTAATCTAGAGCGTTTACCTCGACGTTTCCATTCCGGATGAGTAAAAACGCCTAATCCGCCAATCATTTTCCTTTTTAACTTCGTTCCAGCTATCTTACGGATGTTTCATTACATTTTGTCCCAAAACCAAGGGTGGCACACATATTGCCTCCCGCTTACAGTGATTCGTACTTTCCAACTTCAATATCAACCCCAACCCCGGGACGGGAAAAGGACGGTAGAATAAATGTTTACTATTATTTTTATTTTGGTCATCGTTTATATTCTTTACCTTGTTCGACAAAAGTTTAGGCGGCAACAGGGCGACATTGACCGGTTGGAGAAAAGAATGGATCGAGTTTCCGCCAAAGATAAAAAGAACATGTAACCGTTATCGATCAAAATGGCTATGGCCTGTAAATCGACAACCGACAACCGTTTCGAGCGGGTATCCGATGTGAATGGGCGTGGAGGTGTATGAGCATGGCAGAGAAAAGTGATTTGGGAGATTTCAGAGAAGGACAGAAGACTTCGGCGAATCCCCCCCGCGATAAAAAGGCGGAAAAGCGGGTTGAAAAAGCGGTGGAGGCCTCGCAAAAAAACGTGGTGACGAGAGAAAAACCGATTGGAGAAGGGGCTGAAACCCTGAAAGGACCCATCGGGCTTGACATCGGAACCAGCCATATCATCGTCGCGCAAAACAAACAGAGGGACATTCACCTCACCCGGGAACTGAACGCATTCTTTACGGTTCCCGTCAGCAAATTTTCCAGACAGATCCTCAATCAGAAAGAAATCAATTATTACGAACTCGAAGGTCAGTTTTACGTTATCGGCTATTCCGCCCAGAATTTTGCCAACATGTTCAACATGAACACAAGGCGACCCATGCGGCAGGGGGTCTTGAGTTCCATCGAAAACGAGGGCATAAAGATCATTCAAGCGATTTTAAAGACCCTCATGGAGAAACCCAAACAGTTTGGGGAGACATTGTGTTTCGGGGTCCCGGGGGACCCCATCGATAAGCCCGGGACCGTGATCTATCACGAATCCATGCTCAAAAGGGTTATTGGCAGTTTAGGGTATACCCCCATATCGGTCAATGAAGGGATGGCAATCGTCCTTTCAGAACTTTCACAGGATGATTTTACGGGAATCGGGATCAGCATGGGCGGGGGAATGTGCAACGTTTGCCTGTCGTACCTTTCTTTCCCCGTCATTACCTATTCCATCCAGATGGCTGGGGACTATATTGACGCCATGGTCGAAAAATCCGTGGGTGAACCCGCTACAAAAGTCAAGGAGATCAAGGAAGAAACCCTCGACCTTTCGGCGGCGCCCAAGGATCGCGTCGGCACGGCCCTTCACATCTTTTACGACGAGCTCATACGGAAATTGCTTGAAAGCATTCGGAGGGTACTCTCATCCAGCGACAAAATTCCCAAAATTTCGACCCCCATACCCATTGTCTTGAGCGGGGGCACGGCCATGCCGAACGGATGTAGAGAAAAATTCGGGACCCTGCTCAAAAATATAAGTCTTCCCGTGGAGATTTCCGACGTTCGCCTTGCCGAAGATCCGCTCACAACCACTGCAAAAGGCGCTTTGATTATGGCGATGACCGAGGCGGGTTGAGGCTGGAAACTAGAAATTAGAAATTTGGTAACGCATTTACATGATTCTGCCGGCCCAATTTCAAGTTTCAAATTTCAAACACCGCCGCTGGAGGAGAAGTGATGAAAACCAAACAAAATGATTCCGATGCGTTGGATACGGCAATGAGAGGCACCCGGGCGGTTCTTGATTACTCGGGCCTTCTTGCGTGGAGTATTTTAAGCAGGAGCGGCTGCGCCATAAAAAAAAATACGTCAAAGATAGGGAAACGTATCGGCCGCAACATGGCGGACCCCTTTATCGCAATCAATAGGAAATTCCGAAAAGGCGCCAACAGGGAAGACGCACCGGACAACGAGGCAATCCAGCGTATCGAAGAGAGGATCGCCATCATTGAAGAAAAGCTGGTCGAGCTGGAAAAACGTGGCGTAAGAATTGCGGAAACCGGGGAATATCAACAGAAGCAAAAGGAACTGGATGAGGAACGGAGAGGTCTTTTGGCATTAATCGTTGAAGAAAACAAGGAACTGAAGAGCTTGTTGGACGTTTAAGAACGCTCATGCGTTTTTATAATTCTAATGGCAAAATTGAATGATCCATGTTAGTGTCTGTATTTTCATCGAAAAATGAGGATGGATTACACACTAAACCAATGGAGAGAGCATGAATATGGAAAATAAGAAAGTGTTGAATGTGGGCATTGACCTCGGAACTTCGAGGAGCGTCATCGCCTGCGATAACGGCGTCAGGACATTTATGTCGAGTTATGTGGGATTTCCGAAAGACGCGGTGTCTCAAAAGATGTTCGGAAAAAGGAAAGCGGTTTACGGGGATGAAGCCCTCCACAACCGGATGGCGGTTGAATTGCACAGGCCCTTTGACAAAGGCAGGCTTAAATACACCGGTTCCTTTGAAGAAAACACCAAAGAGAATCAACGGGAAAAAAGCGTGGCGCGCATGCTGCTGAAGCATCTTATCGACCTTGCCACGGAAGAGGAAGAGGAACGGACCGAAAACTTCATTATACGAGGCGTAATCGGCGCTCCGGCCCTGGCCAGCATGAAGAACAAGAGAACCCTCCTGGATATTGCCAGCGGCGTATTGCAGGATGCCATGATCATCTCCGAGCCATTTGCCGTGGCCTACGGACTCAATCTATTTTCCTCCGCACTCATCATCGATATCGGGGCCGGCACGGTTGATCTCTGCCGAATGGCGGGAACCGTACCGACTGAAAAAGATCAGATCACCACCATGAAAGCCGGCGATCACATCGACCATGTTTTCCTGAAACTCCTCCAGAAGAAATACGATGAGGCCAACTTTACCGTTGCCATGATAAAACGGTTCAAAGAAGAAAACGCCTTTGTATCACAGTATGGAGAGCGGGTTTCCATTGAGTTGCCGGTACATGGAAAACCGGTAAGCCATGACGTGACCCAGGAGCTGAGACAGGCATGCCGGTCCATTGTTCCTGAGATTGTGACAGGCATCAAAACCCTTATTGCTGATTTTGATCCCGAATTTCAGAGGGGGCTGAAGAGAAACGTTATTTTGGCGGGCGGGGGAAGCCAGATCGTAGGATTGCGAAAGGAAATCGAGTCGCATATGAAGGAAACTCTGGGGTACGGCAGGGTCATCGCGGTGGAGGAACCCCTCTATGCGGGGGCAAACGGCGCTTTAAGGCTTGCCAAGGATATGCCGGATAAATATTGGGATGAGGTGACAAGTAAAGGCAAATAATCTTGAAGGGGAAAACCATATGGAGAAAGATTTCAGATATAAAATGAGACACATCGGGGATGCCTTTGCCGATGGGATGGAGAGCATGGGCCGTGCCGCCAAGGGTTCTGTGCGTGGAATTGTCCTCACTTACAGAATCGACGGGCAAAAAAGGGAGAAGGAAAAAATTGTTTCCGAGTTGGGGGAAAAGATGGCTGCCGGCAGGAAGGATGACCCGACGTTTAATATCTCGGAGGATGAGACAATGACGGCGCTCCTTTCAGAACTGGACCAGGTTGAAGAGCGTATTGAAAGCTTCAAAAATGAACGGAAAGAGCGGTTATACCCGAAAAAGTTTGCAACCCGTGACCCGGCGGATGCATCGTGATCTCATGTTATCGTTCATACTTTGAACCCCTGAACCTTTCAGGCCGAAGACGGTAACGAAACATGTTTTTCAAGGGAGGTTGCGCCTATGTCGGAAGAAACACGCAATATACTGGCCTTAAACTACGATTCAAAAACAACGGAATTCATCCAGAACGTCTTTTCCGGGGCGTGTGCCGTGACCCCTGTCAACAACCTGGCTGAGATTTCAGAAAAAGCCGGCGACGGCTTCGACGTCATCCTTACCGGATATGCCGTACCTGGGTTTTCCGAAAAAAAAGCAACCGCTTATCTAAATGATATTCAAAAGGCCTTTGATGATGCCGCATCAACTTTGCGGGAAATAACGAATGCCGATAATACACTCCTCGAAGAAAGGGAACGGGAGCAGGCGAACATTCTGGCATTTCTGCAGGAACATGTTCGCCAGGCTGAGAAGGAGAAGGCTCTCCTCAAGCAGGAAATGCAGGCCGTGACGGAAAAGGATGAAGTTTATCTGAGAGAAAAGACTGAGGCGGAGAAAAAGGCGGAAGCCGCCCTGAAGGCTCAAAGTGACGCAGAAGCCAAAGCGGAAGCCGCCCTGAATGAAAAAATCGGAGCGGAGGAAACGGCGGAAAAGGCGTTGGATGCACGATCCGAAGCTGAAGATGCTGCAGCAGCGGCCTTGAAATCCCGTGCGGAGGCGGAGGAAACAGCGAGCTTGGCACTGAAGGCCCAAGAAGACGCAGAAGCCAAAGCGGAAGCCGCCCTGAATGAAAAAATCGAGGCGGAAGCGGGCATTGCAAAACTTCGTGAAGAAGATGCCGGACGTATTACGCAGATTACCGGTGAGCTGAACAGATTAACCGAAGAATTGGAACAAGCAATGGTCCTTGCCGAACAGAACCTTGCAGAAAAGGTTTCCATAGAAGAAAAACTCACCAAACTTCAGGAAAATTGGGAAAAATACGTGGCAGGTGCATGATATGCTTGAAAAGGACAATAAGGCAATCCTTGAAAAGATTGTTGCGCTGCAAAAAGAGTATGTTTCCGCATGCGGAGCGTTAAGCGGGTTGAAAACCCTTGAGACCGAAACGCGTTCGGCATTCAACAAAACGTCCCGTGAATTGAAGACCGCCCTGAAGGACTCTCGAATCGGGGACAAAACCATAAAAAACGCGGAAAATGAGATCGCGGTGCTGAAGAAAAAGATCTCCGGGATGGATAGCGACCTCGAATTCGTAGATCAGGAACTAAAAAATACGAGCACTGATGCGGACAAATTGTCAGCGGATAAAAACCATATGGTGGAAAACCTGACCCGGATCAAGTCGCAGTTGCAGCAAACCATGGGCGTCTTCGGGGAGAGTGAAAAGGAACTGGGGGAGATATTTTCCCATATTGAAGCGCTCAAGGCTCAAAAGACCGCTTTGACATCGGAAATATCCGAAAAGCTGTCAAATGTGGCCATTGACAAAGAACAGAGCGACAAGGCGTTGGACGTGTTTTCCATGGATTTTGGAAGGCTGGCCATCGAACGCGAAGATGTCAAGGGAACACTCAACAAAAGGGAAGACGTCCTTTCCACCTTGAAAGATGAAATAGCGACGTTGGGAGAAGAATGCAATTCCATGGAAGAAGTTGTTGAACTGGAAAAAAAGAAGGCGCTATTTGAAGCCGATGTGAAAAACCTGCAAGTGGAAAAGGAAACGAGCTTCGAGAAAGCAACCGGACTGGAAAAGGCGCTTTCCCAAAAGGAAGCGGAACTGACGCTGATTTTATCCGACAAAACAGAAAAGGAGACTTTGGCGGAAACCCTTGCAGATGAAGTGGGTGAATTTGACGAACTGGCCACAAACGCGAAAGTCTGTGAAAATGAACGTGGCGAAGCCGCTGCCTCGGTTGAAGAAGCGATTTCCCATTTGAAAGAGCGGTTTGCCAACGGCATTGGAACCGAACGAGAAGTTGGGTTGAAATGGGGTCTGTCGTCGTGATTTTGTGTATTTTAGGGTACTATTTAGGGGGGGAGGGGGTAAAATGAGAGAAACTGTAATCGGCCGCATAAATGACCCCAGAAAAAAAGAACTTATCGCTTACATCAACAAGTTAGGCACCTTCCTTTCCGCAAAAAAGAAGAAAGCCATCCTTGAGGCTGACCTGCTGAAAATCAGCAGAGAAATAATATACATCAAACTTGGAATTGAAGAAACCCGGAAAAAGATTGACCTGAGCAGGGCATCTATCGACAAAGTTTCACCTAAGATCACTGGATTCAGAAATAGGCTTGCAAGCCTCGAACAGGAAAAGAAACCCCTTGAAGATGAATACAACCGGCTTTTGGACATTCAGCTCAATATAGAGAATAAACGGGCTGATATTGAAAACAAGAAAGCCTTGATTAGAGGTTTGACCGCGGATATCGGGAAATATGCGGAAGAAGTTGAAGCGTTGAAGGACCAGGAAATGCAAACCCGGGACCGGGAGCAGCACATTCAGGATGAAATTGATTCCGGCAAACACAAGCTGAACAAGCTGGACGAAGAAATAGGGGTCATGACGACAACGAGAGATCTGCTGACCGGACAGATCCCTGATTTTATCGATATCGAAGAATTTCCCAGTCTGCAAGGCCCGGAACAGAATGCGGAAGCATATTCCGCTGATGTCAAAGCCGCAATGGAAAAAATGGAAAATGATATTTCCGCCTACCAAAAAGGGATAGCGGAAACCCACGACCTCGAAACATCCCTGACCCTGGAAAAGGAAGACCGGGAAGGCAGCCTCGAAGCGCTTGAGGCTCAAGTGCAACCGGACGTGGACAAAGAGAGCTTGCGTCACGAAGTCGCCGCCCTGCTTGAACAAAAAGAGGCTTTTGAAAGTGAAATAGCCGCCCATCAGGATGAAATTGCGCGGTTGCAGCCAATGGTAACGGAGCATGGCAACAGGCTTGAAATTGAGCGAAAGTCAGATCTCGAGCTGGATGAAAGGGTCCGGAATCTCACGGTAAGAAAACAATTCATTTCCACCCTCGATGATGTTGAAATGGAAATGGAGAACTTGAAAGGGCAAATCGCCAAATCGAATGTGGGTCTGGAAGCGAATACCGGCTACCTGGCAGTTATCAAGATGGTAACGAACGACGTGGAAGCCATTGATCGCAGGGTGACAATATCCCTTGATGTTTATAACGACGCGCTTCTGGAACTTCGACGCGTTGTATTGTTAGGGCACGGTATTTTGTACGGCAATAGATCGGAATGATATCAAATTTCGATTTCAGATTTCAAATCCCTTAGACTGGAAGAGAGGTTCACATGGAAAAGAAGCGAAAGGGTGTGTTGGGATTTACGGTGAGCGTGCTGAACGAAGCGGGCGGTGCCTTGGTGGACATGTTCGATCTGGGGGAACGCGCTGTGAGCAAGGTGGGCCGCAAACTAAAAAAGGCACCCAAGCTGGGAAAGAAAGCGCGAAAAATTGTCGCTGAAGGAATTGAAGGCATCAAACCGGAAAGCAGACCCATCAAAAAAGGTGATGCCATCGAGATCAAGATCAAAGAAAAAGAAGATAAAATAGAGGGTCTCTATCGGGAAATCGGAAAAGAGGGTGTCAGTTATGCCGAAGCCGGCGCGCCGCTGGATTCGGACACAGTAAAAAGTCTGATTTCCGATGTCAAAGAATATGAGAAAGAAATTGCGAGACTCAAGGACCGGGTAGAGGAGTTGGATGCCCAACCGGATGAAGATGAACCGGAAGATTTGAAACCGGGGCAATACACAGCCGATGCCGAAGCACCCGAAGGGGGAGCGAAAACCGGAAAAGGGGATCTTCCGTTGCAGGCGGCAATGGCGGCGGCCATCGAAACCGGCTTGCGGTCGGATGTATTCCAATTCGCTTCTGAAAAAGCAAAGTTCGAAAAAGTTGCCGAGGATCTCCTCGACAGCGACATGGAAATCAAAATTCTGGCGGTAGCGGAGCTCGGCAGGATGAAAAACAAAGCCGCAGTGCCGGTACTTGCCGAGGCCGTCCAATTCGATGAGTCCCACCTTACCCTGGAAATCGTCAACGCCCTGATTGATATCGGGGATCCAAGTGCTGTCAGACTGTTTAAAGATCGGGTGAAAGACTCCCATTACAGGGTGCGCGTCGCATGCCTACGCGGCCTCTACAAACTGGCCGTGGATAGTGACGAAGAAGCGAACCGGATTCTGCTCAATGCCCTGCAGGATGACCACTCCGATGTCAGGAAATCCGGCGCGACCTTCCTGGGGTGGAAAGGCAATGATGAAGCTGTTCCGGCGCTTGTTCAGGGGCTGAAAGATGAAGATGAAAGGGTCACCAAGGCGGCATTGTCAGCGCTTTCGGCGATCCGGGATAAGTCCGCTGTTCTCCCGATCATAAAGGTGTTGGGAAACGAAGACATTGAACTGAAAAAAAAGGCCCTGGACGCCATCAAGATGATTACGGGCGAGGAGATCGTCTTTGATTTGCAGGCAACCGGCGACGACTTGAATAATGCCATAGATGAAATGGTCGATTGGTGGCAAAAAACCAGGCTGGGAGAAGCTGAGATAGATCTAGACGAACCGTTCGTTCCCGATGCTGATCAACCTGGATTTCAAGCGGAGGAAGCCTGGGCGCCTGAATCCGAGGACTTGGAAGATTTGGTAGCCGACGAAACCGAAGCGCCTGAGAGTGGAGAAGTCGAGGAACCGGTGGCCGTGGATATGGAAGAAACCGCGACTGAGCCCGCGGATGAAACACCGAAAGAAACGGAAGCGGGAGAGCCCGAAGCAAAAATTTTTACCCAAGAAGAGTTGAATAAAAAACTCAAATGGGAACTTATCGCTATCTGCAAGGATCTCGACATCGATTGCGACAATAAGATGACCAAGGCCGAGATTGCCTATCTCATTGTTGAACATTATGCGTAAACAATGGTAGAGAACGCAAACCACTCAACCCGTTTTGGTCTTCAAGGTGGATAATCCATGAACGAATCAAGTTCAGTCAAGGAAGATGTGGATCTTGTCAGGGAGGTTGAAGGCCTTAACAATGAGAACAAGGCCTTGAACGGGAAATTGACCGAGCTGGAACTTACCCTTGTCAAAAAAAAGAGAGCCGCCAAAACCCTGTTGGAAAGTTCGGAGGAACAAAGGGAAAGTCTTCTAGCGTTGGTCTCTGAAGAAAATGATCTTGTGCAGGAAATCGAATTTTATGCGGTTGAAATGAACAAAATGGACAAGATCTATGCCGACGTTTCTGCAAAATATGAAGACAATATGAGTAGTCTTGAGGGCATGATTAAAAACGTGGGATTTCTGAAAGGCGAGATCGGCGCCCTGGTTTTGCAAATGGGCATGCTTGAAGAAGAAATTCCGGAAAGATACAGGGACGCTGACAATCTGGACAAGAAGATCAAAGGCACCTTCGTCAGAGCATTGAACGATCTTCAAAACAGGGTTGATGTTGTTGAAAAAAAGGCAAAGGTTCTCTACTACCAAAAGGAGAAGATATGACCCCTTCAGCGTTGATGGAAAAAGAGGTATCTGAAGAACGTCGATCCGTGATGCCTGAGTCGGATACCATGATGGAGGAAACCAGCCAGGCCATTATGTCGGAGATCAGGGGCCTTGAGATCCTCAAAGAGGGGACTTACGCAGTTGATCTCGAAAAAACAATCTCTGATATGCTGGGCGTGATCAAACGGATGGAGGCCCAACTTGAAAGCGTCTTGAATTTAAACGCCAAGCTTGAAAACGATCTCGACGCATCAAAAGAGCTGGTTGTCGATCTGAATTCTGAAAAATCCCATCTTGAAAAGAATATTTCCCGCATGGAGGCGGAAATGCCTTCAAATCGGGAACTTCTGCTGGAGATTGACGAACTGACTGAAGAAAGAAACGGCGCCCAGTTCAGTATTCACACCATGAGATCGAAAATCGGCAAACTTCAGAAGGAGATCGATAAAAACCGGAAACAAATCGGCAGTCTTAAGGAAGACAAGAAGGATATCATCCTTGAAATGGATTATGTAGAGGCGAAACTGAATGCGGCGCTGAAAAAGAAAAACGACTACAGGGATGAAACAGACGCATTGCGGGGTGAACGCCTGACGCTCATGGAAAAAATGAGTATTCTTGAATCCGAATTAAGAGAAACAACCCAGGAAAAATTTCGACTTTTCCAGGAGCTTAAGGATGCCTGATCCATCTGATATTGACCGAATATCCGGGAAAGGAAGGCCCGCGTTTATGCGCCATATAACGGGAGGATTAGTGGGAAATGGAATACACTAAGGAAAAAAACATTGCGCCGGTGCCCCACGGGGATCAAAGCGAAATGGAAGAAAAAAAGAGACTCTTGACAGAAGAGAACAGCGCATACGCAAACCGCATCGGTGAATTGTCCGCTGAAATTGAACGCGTCAACAGCTCCCTTGCATCCATCAACGAGGATATGGAAACAAACGAAGAAAAGATCAGGGGATATCCGGACAGGATCGGTGGTCTGAAATCAAAAAGTGAAATATTGGTTGCCAAGCTCAACCGTATTAAGCTAAAAGTGATGAGTTCCAGGGAAGATGAAGAAAGTACCCGATTACTCCAGAAAACACTGACAGAGGAATACGAAAACCTCAAAAACGAAAGAACCGTCCTCGTCAAAAGGATCAACAAGATGGAAAATGCCTTGGATGACATTTCAGATCAAAGGGAGAGACAGCTACCGAGATTGAAGAAATACGATGGAATGCTCAGGGAGGCGCGGAATGTGTTTTATGACGCCGAAAGCAGGATGGAAGTTTCCATGAAACTTAAACAGGGGAAAAGCGCCTGCAAGCTACCGCACATCTAGAAATCTGCCTCGGCCATCCTTTCCTCCGATTACACAGTTTGTTCTTTCCTTCCAAATAATCCCAATCGGCATTTTTCAAATTTCAAATTTCCAACCCTATCAGGAGAGAACATTGAACTTGGCACAAAATGGTGCGGAAAGCGCCGTTGTACCGTCTCAGCGACTGTTTCTCGTTCACTATGACGACCATCCCGTCGACCTGCAACAGCTCATGCATACCATCAGCATCAAAGGGAAGACCGGCATCGTATGGAACCTTGCACAGGGTTTCATGCTCAATCATCATTCGAAGCGCTACGCTTTATCCGACAATCAGAGTGATTCCGGGCTCAACGATCCAAAAGAGGCCATTCGGTTCATTATCAACAAGGCCCAAAACGAAGTTTACTATGTTCTGGAGGATTTTCACCATTTTATCGGAAAAGAGGATAGCATCCACCCTGATGTGGGGGAGATGCGCTCCATGATCAAGGAGATGGGGCGGCGCCTTACGGGAAGAAAAGAAAAGGTCTTTTTTCTGGTTCCATCCTCTTATGAACTGCCCGCCGAGATGATGCCGTTCTTTCATCTGCTGACGGACCCGAAAAAAAATACAAAGGGGTTTTTAAAAAAATACGGTACGTTGCTCACGGAAAAAAATTTCATCATGGAATCCAAACCGATTATCGGCGCGGAACCCCAAATCGAACGGGTCATCCAGATTTTAAGCCAGATGGAGACCAACAATCCTTTACTTATCGGACATCCGGGCGTCGGAAAGAGCGCCGTGGTGGAAGGTTTTGCAAAAGCCCTTTTTGAAGGGAGGGTCCCCGCCCACCTGAAAGAGAGAATGCTCTACCTGATTTCCCTCAACGGCCTGGTTGCCGGGACAAAATACAGGGGCGAATTCGAAGAGCGGCTCGAAGGGTTAATGGAAGAAGTCCTGCAGAACAAGGACAGAATTATTATTTTTATCGATGAAATACATACGCTCCTCAACGCTGGTTCCGCAGAAGGATCCATCGGCGCGGGGGATGCCCTGAAACCGGTGTTGGCGCGGGGGGAGTTCCCCTGCATCGGTGCCACGACCTTTGATGGGGCCGAACACCTGTTTTTGGATCGGGCCCTGGGGCGGAGATTCAAGAAGGTCATCATCAAAGAACCCTCAGCCGATGAAGCCTTCAGAATATTAAAAGGCATCGCCGTTTGTTTTGAAAAGCACCATTGCCTGAAAATCGAGGATCGCGCATTGATGTCTGCAGTTTATTCGAGCCGGAAATACCTGCCCGAGGAATATCTTCCGGGGAAAGCCATCGCTCTTCTTGATGCCGCCGCCGCTTACTGCAGTATGAAAGGGATCGACCGGGTCAAAGAGGAAGACATTATGATGGAAATTGAAAGAATTCAGTAGGGGCGCCCCTTGTGGGCGCCCTGATCAGGGCAGGCACAAAGGCCCTGCCCCTACAAGAGATCACAATCATACAGGTAGCGCGGGGTGGCCGAAAGGATGATCAAGGCCAAAGCAATGAGCGAAAACCGGCCCGAGGGACAGCGAGACAAGATTCTTGATTCCATTGCCGATGGGGTCTTCACCGTGGACCGTGACGACAACATTACGTTTTTTAACCGCGCTGCTGAAAAAATTATTGGAATTTCACAAGATCAGGCCGTGGGTCAGAAATGTTTTGACGTTTTCCGCGCCAACATCTGCCAGACCGCCTGTGCCCTGCGAAAAACCATTGAAAGCGGCAGAGACCTCATCAACCTTGATATCAACATCCTCAACAGCCAGGGCCGCACCATACCCGTCAGCGTCAGCACCTCCGTGCTCAAAGACGAGAACAATGACATCGTGGGAGGCGTGGAAACCTTCAGGGACCTGTCCACCATCGAGACACTGCGAAAGGAAATCCGCAACCAATACAATTTTGGAGATATCATCACCAAGAATCACGAGGTTCGGAGCATCCTTGACATTCTTCCCGACATTGCAACAAGCGGCAGCACGGTCCTCATTGAAGGGCCGAGCGGATCGGGGAAGGAACTGTTTGCCAGGGCGATCCATAATCTGAGTGGACGAAAAGGAGAGTATGTGGCGCTCAATTGCGGCGCATTGCCGGATACGCTTCTGGAATCCGAGCTCTTCGGGTACGAAAAAGGGGCCTTTACGGAGGCAAAAAAGGACAAGCCCGGGCGATTCAAACTTGCAGAAGGCGGCACCATTCTTCTCGATGAAATCGGTGATATTTCAACAGCGCTTCAACTGAAACTTCTGAGGGTACTCCAGGAGAAAGAATATGAGCCTCTCGGCGCGGTTACCACGGTCAAGGCGGACGTGCGTATTATCGCGGCAACCAACAAAATACTCTCCGGACTTGTGGAAGGCGGCACATTCCGCCAAGACCTTTACTACCGTCTCAATGTGGTTAAACTGTCACTCCCCCCCCTGTCGCGCCGCCGGGAAGATATCCCTTATCTTCTGGAACATTTCATCGATCGATTCAATGCCGTCAAAGGGAAAAACATTGTGGGTGTATCTGACGAGGCGCTCGATATCCTTATGGGATATGACTTTCCCGGAAACGTGCGAGAGTTGGAGAATTTCATAGAATACGCCTTTATTCTATGCCATGGAAGGGTCATCGAGACCGAACATCTGCCCCGGGAACTGCTTGAAAACAGTCCCGCAAAGGAGACCAAAGGGGTAAAGCCGGCCGTCGGCCCCTTAGAAAGTGCGGAGATCGGGTCCATTATTGAGGCATTGCGTGAATATGGGGGCAATCGACGCAAGACCGCCGCCCATCTCGGCATAAACAAGACCACCCTGTGGCGCAAGATGAAGAAATATGAACTGAGTTACCCCCTTTAGACCCCGTTATTGACCCCTTTATCGGGCTCAAACAGCAATGCCACGACCTTGTTGCGCCCGCTTTCTTTGGCCTGGTACAATGCCGCATCCGTTTTGGCGATCAAGGCCTCGGGGGCGGCATCATCACCGGGCACGAAAGTGGAAACGCCAAAGCTGACAGTGACATAATCACCCGTGGATGAACCGGCATGGGGGATAAAAAGCATCTCAATGGCACTGCGAAACGATTCCGCCTGATGAAAAGCGCCCTCCGCTGAGGTGTTGGGCAAAATAACAGCAAATTCCTCACCGCCATAACGGGCCGCCAGATCCGCGGGCCGCTTAATTTGGCTGTTGAGCACACGGGCGACGCTCCGCAAACAGTTGTCGCCGGCCTGGTGGCCGTAAGTGTCATTGAATGCCTTAAAGTCATCTACGTCGCAAAGAATCAGCGACAGCACACCCGTCTCGCGACGTAAACGTTTCCACTCCCGCTGCATTGCGCGATCAAAGCTGCGACGGTTGGGGATTTGGGTCAAGCCATCCAGATTGGCCAGACGTTCCAACTCACGATTGGCTCCGTGCAAAGCGGTCTCAGTCTTCGTGAGCTGCTCTTCCACCTCCATCTCCTTTGTGACCACCATTAAACAGCCGTGGGACAGGGAGATGTGATCTCGGGGGTAAGATTCCACGACAGCCTGGTCTTTAAGCCAGACAACACCTTCCCCTTTGAGAGAAACCTTATAAACCGCTTCATTGAACCCTGTTTTTTTGCTTTCCGCCCGCAGCTTTTTCCGGACCTTCATAAGGTCCGTTCGGTCCAGAGCCTCCTGCTGCACTTCATGGTCAAAATCATCGTATTTGTATACGCGCCGTTCGAGAATACTATCCCGAAATACTTCGGCTTCCTTGCCTCGATCACACATGAGCAGGCGACGAAATTGTTCTCCCACAAATTCGTACCAGATGATTTTTTCTTTTTCCTTCCATGCGGAAAGATACTGTATTGCCGGACTCCCGATGTTTTCCGCTTCCTGATAGCAGGAAATACTGTGGGCCACTCTTTTTTTAAGTTCCCGGCTGAAATTGCCCCTGAGTATACATCCGGAGTAATCCCCGGGGATAGGAATATCTTCGGAAGATGAAGTCCTCATATCATGCCTTTCATTCAATCCGAAATTTGCGGTGTCAGAATGTTTTTTGGAGAATCCGTTGTTTTTCCCATAGATCCTGGATTACCGTAAGTTTATTTTCCATTGCAGCCTTTTCTTTCGCTGCATTTTCCACAATAAATTCACTTTCTTTCAATTTTACATTAAGATCAGCCACCTGATTTGTTAACACCTTAATACGTGTAAGATAACGCGTTATATGCAGTTCTTGATCATCCTTTTCGTTTTGAAACCCATCTATTTTAGCATTTAGTTCACCTATTTCTTTTTCTGAAATAACCTGAAGATTTTTAGCAGAAGCAATAGATTCATTTAAAGCGGAAAAAACTTCAGCCTTTCCATTTTCAAGGTCACGTATTCGAGCATCAAGTACATCTATCACCTTCTTTGACTGGATTTTCAGTTTCTCAGCATCAATTTTCGTTTCAAATCGATCTTGAACCAGTTTTTGAATTGAGCTTATGATTTTATCATGTAAATCATATTTTTTTCCCCCTAAACGCTCGACCAATGTATTTTGCACCTGAATTAACTCGGTTTTAACAAAAGCTTCAAAATTGTTCAGGGCGTTGTCTGTTTTGTCGCTATCTAACAAAATATGTTTCTGAATTTCCTCAAGTTGATGGAGCACCCTTTTTTCAGATTTCTCGGTAGCTTTTTGGAGAGATTTCCGAGAGTTGCTTACAACGGGACCTATCTCATCTCCGATAACACCGGGGAATCCCGTCAGTAACGCCTTCTTTATCTCTTTGGATACACTGTTTCCAACGAACTGAGCGATTGATTCAGAAAGTTGGGAAATAATCGTCTTGCTGACAACATCAATGTAAATTTCTTCTTTCATTTGGCTCTCCCCTTGATGCTTTGGCCTTTTGTTCAGTTATAACCCTAATCGGGGGGATTCGTTTTGGAACACTTAGGGAACTTCCAAAAAATAATCTACGCATCCTGCTTGCCCTTTTGTCCGCTTTCTACGTTGTGATAACAGGCACATAGCTCACTATGCACCTGCCATCACGCCTTGAAGACGAACAAAAGTTCTGCACGATATGCGTATATTTTTTTTCCTCCAGTTCCCTTGATAGAAGAATGAGTTTCAGCAAATTGCCCCTTTGTGTTTGGCAACCCTATTGAATTGATCTATGAGAATATTCTCACTAAAAGGATCATCAAGGGGAAGACCCATGCGCTTCCACTCGTTTAGCATGTCATCGACTTTGCGCTTTTTCTGATGCATCTCTCCAGCCAACCGGCTGAAATAGCCGTACCGTACTTCGAAGTTTTCGTAAATAAACCAGTGCATCCCTTCCGTCCGGAAAACCTCGTGAACCCCGGCCATCACTTCACACACCAGCATGTGGAGTTTCCTTTGCCGGAAATGCGCCGCAGCAGGATAGGTAAGCAGGAGTTTCTTTCTGTGCGTGTAAATCAGTCGAAAAAAGTAAAATCGCTCGACCATGTCTCGGATAGCGGAACCAACCCTGTGCAAATCATCAACCATAACCTGCACCACATCCGCCTTTTCAAAAAGTTTCATCTCTTGTGCAATCTTGAAAGACGCATGGTCATTCGCAAGTACGAAGAAGGAGACATTGCCATATAACTCACCCTTCATCCTGAGGTTTTTCATTTTGGATAGTTTCCTTGCAGCATTAACCGAATAGGGCGGCTCGGTTTCGAGCAAAAGCGCTGCCGAACTCTGATCCAGCCGCATCAGACGGCGCAGAAAATGGACCCCGGATTCCAGATGAGGCGATACCAGAACAATGCGTTTTTTATCTTTGGAACTGATTTCATTGATAAGCGTCAGGTAATAGGAGTGAAATAGATTTTCAAACAGCCGGTGGGATAATTGCAAAAAAATATTTTTGTCATCGATTTTTACCGGTTCAAACCCCCCGATATATCTGCTGTATGCCTTGATCTTCCGGCCGGCCGCCCCCCTCTCAAAAATCGGGATCATATCACGCACGGCTCCTTCAATACCGGAACTGACAGCAGTCAGAGCATCCTTTTGAGCATCGTCGTAAATTGTTCCTTTCTCAATATTGGTAATATCATCGGTGATTGCTGCAATTTTTTTCTTAAGGGGCGTCACAATGGAAAGGTTCATGCTGTTACGCCACCAATCAAGGTGTTTGGTCAGCGGATCAATAAATAACCGCAACGACCCCTCAAGATCCTTGACAAACTTGTTTTTGTCAATGAATTTCTCCGTAATATCCGCTTGTTCATGCCCTTTCAAGCCCAAAGCGTCAGCAAGCCCTTTTTTCTGAACATTGGGCAGATAAAAAGCGTGTTTTCCGACGTTCTGGTAGTCAATCCGCCTGACATCCATGCCCAGTTCCTTAAGCATTTGAGTATATCTTTTTTTAGCGGTGTCAATGGCATCAAGAAATTCACTTTTTAACTGTTTGATATCATCATCTATCCATTTTGTCATGGCCATGAATTTATCGTCATTCATGGTGTTGAAGTTATAACGCTCGGTGTAAAGCGCGGACAACTCTCCTTTATACTTGCCGTACCTCGCCTTAACATCAAGCTTTTCGTTCAACCCCGACAGCAGCTCGGCCATGTCCTCTATGATTTCCGTCCCGCAGTCCTCAATTTCATTTGAAAAAGCTTTTTGACTCTCTGAAGCAGCAGACCTGTTATCGTCTTCTTCTTTCAGCATGTTTTGTATCAGTTGATTAATACCGAGTGATTCATCAACGAGCCTGCGCAGTTCAATAAGTTCAAATTCCTCTCTGATCTGACCGGTGGTTTCGGAAACAATGTAAATTAATTCATCGAGACCGGACTGCCGCCAGGCGTCTTTATCTTTCGTCTTGAAGTACGCCATGGCCCGGGTTGTTTCTATCTGAACGATGGGTGCATCCTTCAGGTTTGGGTATCGGCTGATTGCTTTTTCGAATTTCTCCCGGTACCCAACAAGCTGTTCTTCCACGGACGTTGCAACCCCTCCGTCGAACCGCTGTTCAACAACAGCCCCTTTACAGGTTTGCACAAAAATGATCCGCTGGTCGGCATCCAGAATCTTATTGATGATATTCCTGTCCGCGTCCTTCATGGGGCTTCTGATTGAAGATAAGTAGAGGACCAGATCGGCCTGCGGTAGAAATTCTCTCAGGGTAAGGTCCTCATGGGCCTTGTGCCCGAAGGCATCGAGACCGGGGGTATCCGCTATTTCAAGTCTTTCTTCAAGCATGAAGGTGGGCAGCGACAACTTGATGAACTTGACGTTGGATTGGTTATGGGGATTTTCGTCTTCAGAGGTGTATTTCCAAATTGACTCGGAGAGAACTTCATTCCCAGATTTTTTATGCGACTTGCCATCCTCAAAATATATTTCAAGCCTCGGATTCTTTGATTTCGAGCAAAAGACAATCATGTTGGTAGTGGCCTTGCTCTGTTCTTTCAATACTTGGGTTCCGCTTCCGAGCAAGGTGTTCAGCAGAGCGGATTTCCCCGAACTGGTAATCCCTACCAGGCCACCGCGGATATTCTGCTTGCCGAACCGTTTCAAGTTCTTTTCCAAGCTGCCGGCTCTATTGCTGAACTGTTCAATGTTCAGTCTCCTGAGAGCCGACAATTGCGATGCAATGTTTTTTCTAAAAATTTGTATTTTTTTTGTATCGGAAGACATAATCTTTACCCGGCGGGCACAAAACAGCCCCGCAATACCGAAATGTTTTTCTAACCTGCAATTGAAATGGGTAATTTTATGCTGAAGCGTGTTCCCTGCCCCAGCGTACTTTCACAGGAGATACTGCCCTTAAGGATTTCCGTAACCGTGTTGTAAATAATATGGAGCCCCAATCCCGTTCCCCCTTCCCCGCGCTTGGTGGTGAAGAAGGGGTCAAAGACTTTTTCAATATTTTCGGGCGGTATCCCTTTTCCGTCATCACTGTATTCCAAAATGACTTCCGATTCTTCGGTCGATACATCAATCCGGATATTTCCCTCTTCCCCTTCCTCATATGCGTGAAGGAGTGAATTGATAATCAAGTTGGTGATGATCTGCGCCAGGGCCCCCGGGTAACTGTTTATTTCAATATCCTCCCGGCAGTTTACGGTGACCTGGTGCAATTCTTTCTTCAGCTTGGGCCTGAGGCTGACAATGATGTCGTCGAGATAGGTCTTCAGCATGAATGATCTTCTTTCATGGACCGTCTGGTCCGCCGAAATCATCTTGAAGCTTCTGACCAGATCTCCCGCCTGAACCAGATGCGTAAATATCAATTCACTGGTTTCGAGGGTCTTACCAAAATACTGGGTCAAGGCGCTTTTGGTCATTTTATTCTTATCAAAAGCGGAGATAATCTCCCGGGTTTGATCGACCAAGTGGGAAGAGACGGTGATGCCGATGCCCACGGGGGTGTTGATCTCATGGGCAACCCCTGCCACCAGTTGACCCAGGGACGCCATCTTTTCTGATTGAACGAGCTGTTTTCGGCTTTGGTCAAGCCGCTCGGTCTTTTCTTTGATTTCATAAACCTGTTTATTGAGCAAAAAATTCTTGTCCTGCGCCTCCTCTCTCATCTGTTTGAGAGCAAGGTGCGTGCGCACGCGGGCCTTTACCTCCGCCTTTTGAAACGGTTTGGTAATATAATCCACGGCGCCCAACTCAAACCCTTTGGTGATATCCTCCACTTTGGTATTTGCGGAAAGAAAAATTATCGGGGTATCTTTTGTACTCGGATCAGCCCTCAACCGTTTACAGACCGTATAACCATCCATACCGGGCATCATGATATCTAAGAGAATCAAATCCGGAGGCTGGTCGGAAAAGGCAACTTTCAAGGCCTCCTCTCCGTTTTCCACAGCCTCACATTCACCGATGCTCCGCATTATCTTTTGCAGAGTCATTCGGCTGACAAATTCATCGTCAACCACCAGGATTTTCATGGCCGATTCCTCCAAGCGTTACGGATAACCGCTACTGCCAGGCATACACCGCCTCAACACGATTTCCACTTCCGCTGTATTCAAGCTTTTTACACAGGCTTTGAAGAATTTGGATGCCTCGACCGCTGAACCGGGTTGGATCGAGGTCAGGGGAGCGGGACAGAGCATCTTCGTAGTCAAAGCCAGGACCGCTGTCCTCAAAAATGACCGTAAACCTACCGCCATTATCCAAAGGCGTATGTTCCATATTCACCTTGATCCAACCTTTTTCAAGAAAAGCCAGGGCTTTTTTCCGCTCCTGATAATACAAGGCAAATCCTTCCGGCTCATTTTTTAAGGAAGACGCCAATCCCAACACCCCATGATCGAGGCTGTTGTTCAGGAGTTCGGAGACCAGGGTGAGAAGATTAGATTTATGCTGCTCAAATTCGGGGTTGTCGATAACGAGCTGCAAAAGCATGGGCACGGGATCCGTAGTGCGCAAGACTTCCGCATTCAGCTCCATGACCATTTTCCACTTCATCAGTTTGCCGGAATCTACCGCCTGATCAGACGGGCCGGACACCACTGGATCTACCGGCAGAGGGTGGGATATTTCAATGATGGTAATATCGTCGCCCTGGGCTTTCCCGGAACCAAAGGTTTTTACCCTGTCAAGAATTCCATCAAACAGATGATCCGGATTTGCGTTTTCATGAGTGAAACATTCCTCAAGACGTTCCTCGCCGAACATTTCCCCCGCCACATTTTCAGCCTCCGTAATGCCGTCGGAGTAGATAAAAATTCGATCTCCCGGAAGGATATCCATCACCTCGATGGTTTTGTCGAAATCATCTTCTCCCACAATACCCATCGCCAGATGGGATGATACTGCCCGCCCCACAATGCCGGATTGATCTCGATAGACCAGGAGATCCGGCAGGCTCCCGTTCCATACGAACAACTTATTTCGTATGGTATCAACATGGATAACGCAGGCGCACAGGAACACGCCCACGGGAAGGATCATTTTCAGTTTCCGGTTTATCTCGTCGACAATATCCTCAATGGAAAAGCCTTTTTTAACCATGGATTTGAATGTTTCAGCAACCGGTATGGCGCCAAGAGCCGCCTTCAAGCCGTGGCCCGTAAAATCCCCCAGCATCACAAACTGGCCCCTTGACAGATCTTGTTCCACCAGCAGCAGATCTCCATTAAAAACAGACATGGGAGAAAGGAGATATTTGATGTTTACCGCATCCAAAAAGCCGGGGTTGATGATATTTGTGAAAATTTTCTGTGCAAACTCCTGTTCCTGATTGAGCTCCTCGTTACGATAGGCCAGCTTTTCAATGGTCAGTCTCAGTTCTTCGGAGCGTTTTTCCACCAGTTCTTCGAGGTGCTCGCGGTGTTCATTCAGTTCGCGGATATTATTATATGACCGGATGCTGGTCACCACCGATGAAAAAAGCTTGCTTGCCGTGAGTTCGGTTTTGGTTTTATAGTCATTGACGTCATAGTCGACAATAACGGATTCCTCGGGAAATCGGCCGGCCTGACCGGTGCGGAGAATCACCCGCACCTGCTGGTTTTTCATCTCCTCCCGAATGTGTTTGACCACCCGAAGGCCCGCATCATCGGTTTCCATGACCACATCCAGGAGCACCAACACAATATCCGAATGTTCTTCCAACATCCGCACGGTCTCTTTTCCGGAATGGGCGCTGAGGAAATCCAGGGTCTTACCTTCGAGGGAAAAGTCCTCCAGGGCGATCTTGGTGGCCGCATGTACACCCGGCTCATCATCCGCGATAAGGATCTTCCATTTTTCTCCCTCTGCAACGATTTCTTCTTCTTCCGCAAAAAAAATCTCATCGGAATTATTCATGATTCCATTCTCCCTTAGTATGGCATCAGTTGTCAGTTATCAGTTATCAGTAACAGCATATTGATATTCATTTATCTTCTTCAGGGATTTGCTGAGTCCCGGGAGCATCGCCGAGAGTTCTTTTGTTTCCTGAATCCCTCAGTGCGGAAAACTGAAAACTGACAACTGCCCCCTACAAGTTCATCTTTGGGTTGCGGGTGTTACCCGCGTTAGAGCAACCCCTGTTCTTCCATCTTGAGAAGATCCTGCTCAACATCTTCAAATATCAGGTCAATCGCATAAGATGACAGTTCTAACCTTTTCAAACACCTCATAAAGAGTTCCCTGTCTCGAACAGGTGCGTCACGGTACCCAATGCGTTTCTGTTGGCAAACGTAATCGGCGACATACAATGTTAAACCGGGTCTTACGAACTCCCGGGCAATAGAATCAGGATTATGATGGTACTTAATCACCTGGACTAACTCTTGTGGAAGATTCCAACCATCAGTTATCGCCTCACCGACCTCAGTATGATCAAATCCGAGCACCTTTTTTTCTATTGTTGTCTGATTTTTTTTCTCGGTCTTTCCCCCGCTTAGAATGAGCCTGAAGTCGTCTGGACAAAACTGGTCTAATGCTATAATGCCTATGTCATGCAGCAGACCTGCGACATATATGTTGTCTCCCTTTCTCCCGAATTCTCTTCTGTAAATCATTTTTCCCAACAGGGCAACGGCAACGGAATGCTTCCACAGCAAATTTCTCGAGTACCCCTCCATGTCCGTATCACCGGCGAAAACTTCACAGACCTTTTGACTCAATGCCAACTCCTTAAGTGCGTCATATCCTACCCAAATTACGGCCTTCTGTATCTCACTAATTTTAGTTCGAGGAGAATAGTAAACGGAATTTGCCAACTTGAGTAGTTTGCCTGTCAGCGGAGGGTCAATTTGAATGACCGCTTTCAAGTCCTTTGCACTTGATTCGGGGTCATTAATGATTCTGGTAATACCCGATACAATATTTTGAATTGAAGACATCTGGGATTTATTGACCATTTTCACAAGCTTCTCAAGTCTTGCATATTTTGCTTCTTTCTGATCCATTCTACTCCACCTCCAGGTTATTCATGGAAAGGCTTCTTTGTTTAACGTATGTCGTCGCGTTTCGCGCTGAAGCGCTCTAGCGGCGTGGTAAAATCTTCAATCATCAATCTCATGGGTCCACTTCTCTACTATGGCCAGGAGTTCTTTTCTCTTTACGGGCTTGGGGATATAGTCGTCCATCCCTGCTTTGAGGCATCTCTCTCTGTAGCCCTTTACAGCGTGTGCCGTCATGGCGATTATGGGAACCCTTTGGATGGTTGATGGTTCCGGGTTTCGGGTTTCAATCTTCCTTATCTCCTGTGTGGCAGCATAGCCATCCATTATGGGCATCTGTATATCCATAAAGATAAGGTTGTATTTTTTCCGCTCATATGCCTTGACTGCCTGGCTGCCGTCCCGGGCAAGATCAACCTGATACCCGGCGCTGCTTAGATGCCTCATGACCACCTGCTGGTTGGTGGGGTAGTCCTCGACGAGAAGTATCCGTATCTCTTTCCGGTAATCCTCTGCTACACTATATCCGGTAACAAGATCCGGCGTTGCAGGCATTTGTTCATTCTCTTCCCGCCTACCAAAAAGTGCGGTAAACCAAAAGGTGCTTCCTTTGCCCTCTTCGCTCTCGAAACCGATTTCTCCCCCCATCATTTCCGCTAATTGTTTTGATATGGTGGTCCCGAGCCCGGTCCCCCCATATTTTCGGGTGGTTGATCCGTCCGCCTGGGTAAAACTCTCAAAGATTGTGGCTTGTCTATCCTCGGGGATACCTATACCGGTGTCCTTTATTGAAAAACGGATCTTGACGCGGTCTTCAAGTTCTTCGACTAATTCCCCTTTGAAGTACAGCTCTCCCTTGTGGGTAAACTTCAAGGCGTTGCCCATAAGATTAACCATTATCTGTCTAAGTCGTGCAGGGTCACCCATTAGACGGGGTGGGACATTGGGCGACAGGAAAGAAATGAAATTCAGCCCCTTCTGCTCCGCCCTATGGGCAAAACTGTTAGCCACATCCTCAACCGTAACCCTCAAATCAAAGGGGATATTCTCAATGTCGAATTTTCCGGCTTCTATTTTGGAAAAATCAAGTATCTCATTGATTACATCCTGAAGGGCGCCGGCTTCCGTATTGATTGTTTGAAAGATATTCTTCTGATTATCATCGAGCTCGGTATCCAAAGCTAACTCCGCCATGCCTATAATCCCGTTAAGGGGCGTCCTTATCTCATGGCTCATGTTGGCAAGAAATTGGCTTTTAGCCTTGGTGGCCTCCTCGGCCGACCTCTTTTTTTCCAGAATCGCGCGCTCTAATTCTTTTCTTTCCGTAACATCACGGATAACACCCCTGAACCCGATGGGCTGACCTCCCGAACCGGTTATCAGGGAAATAGAAGTTTCCAGAGAGCCTGTTGTACCATCTTTCTTGACTATTTCCCAATCAAGCCTTTTCGTGGGTATTCCCGTTTCATAAACTTTGTTGTATTCTCCATACAGCTTTGAGGCATTCTTTTCCTCAGTATATTCACGGTTGTTCATCCCCATTAATTCATCCCCGGGATACCCTGTTATTCTGCACGTAGCGTCATTAAAGAAGGTAAGGTTGCCGGCAAGATCAACTTCATAATATCCATCCTCAATATTTTCCAAAATAGTCCGGTGTTTCTCCTCTGACTTCATTAAATCCACACATTTTTCAGCCAGGTTTTTGGTTCTTTCATCAATAATTTTCTCCATATTTGAATATATTTCAAAATAGTTATCCGTCGCGGTCTCATTTTCCGCCCTTGTAAGTCGAAATTCATTGGTCAGGTGTTTCACCTTTGTCTCGAGATATAAGATTCTGCTCTCCAGTTCCGCTATATAATCGGATTTTGCCATAATTCAGAGGTCCTACGTCAAAGTGTAGTCATATTGTTTAATTTTTGTCGTCTCGTTTCGCGACAAAATGTTCCAGGCGAAAAATCTGCCGCTCAAGTCTTTCCAAGGTCTCAATACTTTTTTCAAGGGCTCCCGATCTCCCGATATTTTCAAGCTCGAAAGCTATTTTAGAAAGCGCATACGCCGTCAGATTTGCGGCCCCGCCCTTGATGGCGTGGGCCTCTCCCCTGACCACTTCCGCATCCCCTTCGGATATGGCCTGACGGATGATCCCAATTTGCGATGTAACATTTTCAAAAAAACCTTCCAACACCTCCAGCAAAAATTCCTCATCCCCCTCAAATTCCGCTATGGCGCTGGGGAAATCCATGGGGTCGTTCTCCAATTCGGATTTCGGATCTTGAATCCGCAATCCGAAATCCGCAATTGCCGTGCTCCATTTATGCACCATGGCCAACAGCTCTTTCCTCTTCACCGGTTTGGCGATATAGTCGTCCATGTCCGCTTCAAGGCACCGTTCCCTGTAGCCTTGCATGGCATGCGCGGTCATGGCGATTATTGGTACGTGATTGAGTGGTTGAGTGGTTGAGTCGTGAGTTTCGAGTTTCAAGTTTCGAGTTTCAAGTTTCCTTATGGCCAGCGTTGCTTCAAACCCGTCCATTTCAGGCATCTGAATGTCCATCAGGATGAGGTCATAATGCTTCTTTTTAAACGCTTCCACGGCCTCTCTGCCGTTTTGAGCGAGATCGACCTGGTGTCCTGCCCTGGTAAGATGTCTAATGGTCACCTGCTGATTGGTTGGGTAGTCCTCGGCCAGGAGAATTTGCAGCTCCTTTTTCTTGTTTTCGACTATGGTATGCCTTGTAATAAGTTCGGGCGCGGCATCCTCCGATTCCCTCACTGAAAGACCCAGAACGGATTCAATGACCTCGCGTAGATTGTTTGCGGTAATCGGCTTGGGCAAATAGCCCTCAATTCCCATATCCCTGCAAATCTTAGCATCGCCTCTTGTTCCCGGAGACGTGAGAAGGACGATCGGAATTCGGGGTTCGGGATACGCTATTCTAATCTCCTTTGCCAGATCAAATCCGTTCGTTTTAGGCATTCGTGAGCAGATCAGCAACAGGTCTAAAGAATTTCCGGACGAAACCGCTTCTCTGATACCGGATAATACGCTTTCCCTTCCCCATGCCTCCAAGGGAATACACCCCCATGACTTGAGATATTCCGTCAGGGTAAACCGGCTGGTCCGGTTGTCTTCAACCACAAGTACCGTCAGGCCGTTCAGGTCGGACTTTTCGCTCCCCGCATCCGCTTCCTTCCCGGTTTGCCTGGCAAAGATTGCTGTAAACCGGAATGTGCTTCCTTTCCCTTCCCGGCTTTCGATACCGATTTCTCCGCCCATCAGCTCAGTTAATTGCCGGGATATGGTTGTCCCCAGTCCCGTGCCGCCATACCGCCTGGTGGTTGATCCATCCGCCTGGGTGAAACTATCAAATATTGTGTCCTGTTTATCGTCCGGTATCCCGATGCCCGTATCCTTTACCAGGAAGCGGATATTGACTCTCTCTCCAAGGTCTTCAGCCATCTCTACCTTGACGTATATCTCACCTTTATGAGTGAACTTCAGGGCATTGCTTATAAGATTTGTTAGAATTTGCCTCAATCGACCCGGGTCCCCAACCAATAGATGGGGAATATCAGGAGATAGAAAAGAGATGAGTTCAATTCCTTTACGCTCGGCCCTGTGCGCGAAATTCCTGGTGACATCCTCAATCATATACCTTAAATCAAAAGAGATCTCATCGAGAGTGAGTTTTCCAGCTTCTATTTTTGAAAAATCCAGAACCTGATCGACAATGCCCTGGAGGGATTCAGCCTCTTTGCCGATAGTTTGGAATATCTCCCGCTTTTCATCATCAAGGTCCGAATCCATACCCAACTCCGCCATACCCATGATCCCGTTTAAGGGCGTCCTGATCTCATGGCTCATGTTGGCCAGAAACTGACTCTTGGCTTGATTAGAGGCCTCAGCTTTGATTTTGGCCTGAAGCATCTCTTCCACCCGTTTACGTGCGGAGATATCTTTCAGGTTTTCTACAATTCCGGTAATTTCTCCATGGGCGTTCCTCAGCGGGGTTGCCGTTATTGTGAAAGACGTTGCAACGCCCGCTTCCATCTCTCTTTCCAAATCGCGTTCAATAGGCTTGCCTCCGGCCAGGAGTCGGGTCATGGGACAGTCGGGACCATGGCACAAGACGTTCGAAAAAATATCATGGCATTTCTTTCCGATCACGCTCTCTCCGGATTTTCCTAAAAGAGTCAAAAACCTAGAATTGATTCGAAGTACGTTAAAGTTTTTGTCAAGCACCCACATTCCATCAGCCGATGTGTTAAATATCTTGTTCAGCTCCGCAAGCGCCATTTCAGCCCTGGTGGCCATTTCCTTGGCTCGGTCAACGCTTTCTTCCAACCGTTTGTTCGTTTTCTCGTATTCACCTTCCAATTGAATAATGCGTTGACCTGCACGTATTCTGGCGGCCAGTTCCAGGGGATCCAGAGGCTTGACAATATAGTCATCGGCACCGGCCCCAAGCCCTTTGATGGAATCTTCCCGCTGGTCTTTGGCCGTGACAAAGATGATATAAACATAGTGGGGCAAATCCGCTTCCCGGATTTTTCGGCAGAGCGCTATGCCGTCCATTTCCGGCATAATCCAGTCGGTAATAACCATCCTGACATTTTCTTGTTGAAAGTTCTCCCACGCCCGCAAACCATCCTCGGCTGAGATCACTTCATGTCCCAAACTTTCAAGCATGTTCTCAAGAAAACTCCGGGATATAAATTCATCTTCTGCAATAAGAATTTTCATGGCGTACCCTTTGGTTTGTTGATGGTGGCCTGCCTTCTTTCGACATTCTGTGGTTCTCTTTTAAGTCACTTCAAAGCCAGAAATTCCTCAAGAACCTCAAATTGCCTGACAAGTTCACCCAACGCTTCATCCGCCTCCGCAAGTTCTCCGGTCCGACCCACCTGCTCAAGCCGCAATGCAGCAGCCGAGAGGCCATTCATGCTAAGGTTGGCCGAGGCACCTTTCAGGCTATGGGCGCCTTTTCTCAGCGCATCATCATCCCCCTGTTTTATCAGGTCCCTTAATGATTCAATCTGCTCGGGCATGCTCTTCGTAAATCCGTGAATCATTTTGTCCAGGAATTCCTTGTTTCCCATGGCCCTTTCAAGGGCACTGTCGAGGTCTATGGGCGGCTTTTCCTCTGTCATGCCAGGGGCTGCGTTATCCTCCGGGGAATCATTCTCCCCGATCTCATCATGGGAAAGAAAATCGGATTCTTCGTCGTTTTCCGTCCATCTTTCGATTGCCTCCGAAAGTTTCTTGGGACTTATCGGCTTTGAAACATAATCATCCATTCCTGCCTCAATGCACGCATCCCGATCACTTTGCATTGTATGGGCGGTCATGGCGATGACGGGAATCTTGTGATTGCGGATTGCGGATTGCGGATTGCGGATTTCACGCGTTGCGGTATAACCGTCCATGACGGGCATCTGGATATCCATTAGTACGAGGTCGTAGGGGATTTTCTCAAGAGCCTTAAGTGCTTCCATGCCGTTTTCGACGGCATCAATACGGTAACCGAACTTTCCCAGGATCTTGAGTGCGATCTCTCGGTTGACAATATTATCCTCGGCCAGGAGGATGCGGATATTATTCTTTCGGGTCTCGGTAGCTATCTCATTGGCCCGTTCGATGGCCTTCTCAAATTGCTTATTGGCTTCTTCCAACTTGTTCATTTACGATCTTATTCCCCCTTTTTTCAGTGAATATTCTCCCAGCAGACGCAATTCCCTTTCCATTCTTTCAAACACTTCAAGCCCGCCTTCCAGGGCGCCGGACCGTCCAAGGGTTTCCAGCTCAAGGGCCACCTCCGACAGCGCATTCGCCATCAGGATACCGGAACCGCCTTTGACGGCATGGGCCTCTTCCCGAACCGTTTCCGCATCTCCGTTTTTAAGGGCCTGCCGCAACGTCTCCATTTGCGCCTTGGCCCGTTCCAGGAAGCCATCCAAAACCGTCGTCAAAAACGCCCGGTCTCCCTCATATTCCGCCAGGGCCTTTTCGTAGTCCATGGGCGTATCAGATGAACGAAGCCATTTATCCACCGTGGCCAGGAGAACACCCTTGGTCACAGGTTTGGCAATATAGTCGTCGGTTCCCGCCGCCATGCACTTCTCCCTGTCCTCGCTCGTCGCATTGGCCGTCATGGCCACGATGGGAATCCGTGCCACATTCATAATGGCTGCGCCTCCTGCAGCGCCCTTCAATTCGTGTTCACGAATTCTTACCGTGGCCTCATAACCGTTCATGACAGGCATCTGCATATCCATCAATATGATGTCATAGGAACAGCGATGAAACGCCTCCAACCCCTGTTTGCCGTTTTCGGCCAGATCCACATGGTAACCGGCGCCACGCAAATGCCGCATGGCCACCTGCTGGTTGGTGGGATAATCCTCAACCAAAAGGATTTTCCCGTTCTTCCGCCGGGCCTCGGCCAGGGTGTGTTTCGTGACCAGGGTTCGAGTTGTATCCGTTGCCGACTCCGACGCCCCCCCCAGTACCCTTAAGATGGCCTGATGCAGTTCATCCCGCCGAACCGGCTTGGTGAGGTACGCCGCAACTCCCAGGTCTTTGCATAATTTACCATCTCCCCGCCGGCCAAGAGAGGTCAGGACGATGATCGGCACATCATTCGAGGTCTCTATTTTTCGAACGGCCGGGATCAGTTCAAAACCGTCCATCTTCGGCATTTGAACATCCGTCAAGATGAGATCAAAGGATGCCGCGGATAATGCAGCCTCCCTGAGCATATCCAGGGCCTCCAAACCATCCGCCGCCACTGGCATGCAGCCCCATGATCTGAGATACTCTGACACGATAAATCGGTTCGTTTGATTTCCATCAGCTACAAGCACTTTTAAATGACTAAAATCAACATCTTCTTTGGACAGGGCGACTTCCCGCCCCGTTTCTTTGCCAAAGACCGCAGTAAACCAGAATGTGCTCCCCTTACCTTCCTCACTCTCTACACCAATTTCTCCGCCCATCAGTTCCGCCAATTGTTTTGAGATGGTGGTCCCGAGACCGGTTCCCCCGTATTCCCTCGTGGTTGACCCGTCTGCCTGAGCAAAGCTCTCGAAAATGGTTGTCTGTTTATCTATTGGTATTCCAATGCCGGTATCGTTTATTGAAAAGCGGACCTTGGCCCTGTTTTCAAGTTCTTCTACCATCTCTACCTTTATGTATATTTCACCCTCCTTGGTAAACTTCAGGGCATTGCCCGTAAGATTTGCCAGTACCTGTCTCAGCCTCCCCGGATCACCCATTAATCGAGATGGAAGATCAGGCGCTATAAAGGAAGCAATCTCAAGACCCGTTTGCTCTGCCCTGTGGGCAAGACTTCCCGCGACTTCCTCAACCAGATATCTCAGGTCAAAAGAGATCTCTTCAATCTCAAGCTTTCCCGCCTCTATTTTGGAAAAATCAAGAACGCGATTGATCACTTCCAACAGAGCGCCGGCTTCCGTATTGATCGCATGAAAGATGTTCTTCTGATCATCATCAAGGCTGGTATCCATGGCCAATTCCGCCAAGCCGATGATACCGTTTAAAGGGGTCCTTATCTCATGGCTCATGTTGGCAAGAAATTCACTTTTGGCGCGGGTGGCTTCTTCGGCCTGCCTCTTTTTTCCAATAAGTTCGCCTTCTGATTTCTTTAAAGCATCTGTTCTTTCTTCAACCATATCTTCCAAGTTTTCACTGTATCGCTTAATCTCTTGCGCTGCCTGTATCCGCTGTTGGAACAGGTCGTCAACATCTTCCTTAATGATTGAAATAGCATCAAAAACCGCCTTGAAGGGATGGGTATCGCTGATCTCTTCCCTTTCGGCTCCTTCCCGGTCCCAGTTGATGTTGCCCATATATTGCAGCAGTTCGTGGGAGTATTTTTCTATTTTCTCGTTATCAACGCCTTCTTTCGCCCGTTTCCTGTTTTCGACAACCCGCGATCCGGGTCCAACTCTCCTTTCTCTTTCAATGACTGCCATCGCTTCTTCGAAATTACGGGCCGTGGCCACAGGGATAGGGACAAATTGTTTACTGAAACCAATGATTGCTCTCATAAATTTGTTCAGGCCGAATATTACCGACAGTTTGCAAGGAACTTTACCGTTCGAATCTCTTATGGCATCGATATACATCTTCCTGGCTTTCCATGTGGTTTTCTCCAGATTTTCCCAGTTTATGATGCGATAGTAAGATCCCTTTTCCATTAACCCCGTTTCTTCAAGGACCTTTTCATGAAGATCCATGATTTTTTTTACATGACACTCTTTCATGACCCCATGTGGGACTGTGTATATGATGTCATCTCCCATCAATTCGAAACGGGTGCCGTAATCGTCCCATTCAAGGCCCCATTCATCCTTCGTAAACCGCCTGTATTGTCTTACACCCACATCAACGCCGCTCTTCTCAAGCACGTTAACGGCATTTCCCATGGCTTCCTTATAATCCCGGACAATGCCTGCAGGGACAGGTGTTTTATACATTTTCATGCCGACGCTGAACATCCATTTTATGAACAAAGGGGGGTTAAATATCCAGAATCCAAGAAGATTGCCTGCTTCAGCTTCTTTGAGTAGAAAATTTGTAAACCTCATGCGGATTTCTTTTGAAGGATATCCCTCGTACATGGAATAGTCCACGATCTCGGTATATTTTTTATCCACCAGGTCTGCTTCAATCAGAATCCTTTCACGCTCAGCAAGTAACTTTTGTGAGCCGGTTTTGCTGAGAATACCATTTAGAACCGTACACAATATAGCTTTTCCTATTAATCTGAAAGATACGAAATAACGATCATCGATGCGGATATCGGTCCATTCGGGTCTCGTTGTAATTGGCAGGGATGTGACGGGGCAGACGGTTTCCTCCTTAAAAGGAAAATCATTGTAATCTTTGCCGAAACCGACATCTGTCCATTCAGGATTGCGACGGATAGGCAACCCTGTCTCATGGCGGATTTGGCTCTGCCCTTTTTCAATACCGCTATCTTCAACCCAGGTCATGTTTATATCCGGAACCGCGGAACTGGATCAGCCTTCTACCTTCCCTATCATTCATGACGTTGTTCGCCCCTTTTTCAGTGAATATTCTTCGAGCAGACGCAACTCCCTTTCCATTCTTTCAAACACTTCAAGCCCGCCTTCCAGGGCGCCGGACCGTCCGAGGGTTTCCAGCTCAAGGGCCACCTCCGACAGCGCATTCGCCATCAGGATACCGGAACCGCCTTTGACGGCATGGGCCTCTTCCCGGACCCTTTCCGCATCTCCGTTTTTAAGGGCCTGCCGCAAGGTCTCCATTTGTGCTCCGGCCCGTTCCAGGAATCCATCCAACACCATCATCAAAAACGCCTCATCACCGTCATTTTCGGCCAGGGCCTCTTCATAATCCATGGGTGCATCATCAAAACGCAATTCATTTCCCGGTTCCACGGGTTCACCCCCCACACCGGAGACGGCAAGGATCTCCTCGCCGGTTCGGGTTTGATCAGCACCCCGGATGTCTCCGACATCATCCGCGGGACTTGAACGAAGCCATTTTTCCACTATGGCCAGGAGGGCTTTCCTGGTCAAGGGCTTTGCAATATAGTCGTCGGTTCCCGCCGCCATGCATTTTTCCCTGTCGCTGCTCGTCGCATTGGCCGTCATGGCCACGATGGGAACCCGTGCCGCCCGCATATCAGCGGCGCCTCCGGAAGCGCCTTCCAGTTCATGCTCTCGAATTCTTGCCGTGGCCTCATAGCCGTTCAAGACGGGCATCTGCATATCCATCAATATGATGTCGTAGGCGCAGCGGCGAAACGCCTCCAGCCCCTGTTTGCCGTTTTCAGCGAGATCCACATGGTAACCGGCGCCACGCAAATGTAGCATGGCCACCTGCTGGTTGGTGGGATAATCCTCAACCAAAAGGATTTTCCCGTTCTTTCGCTGGGCCTCGGCCAGGGTGTGTTTTGTGATCGGGGTGCGGGTTGCATCCGTTGCCGAGTCCGGCGGCCCCCCAAATACCCTTAAAATGGTCTGATGCAGATCATCCCGCCGTACCGGCTGGGTGAAGTAGGCCGCAACACCCAGATCTTTGCATAATTTACCATCTCCCCGCCGACCCAGAGAGGTCAGGACGATGATCGGCACATCATTCAAGATCTCTATTTTTCGAACCGCCGGGATCAGTTCAAAGCCGTCCATCTTGGGCATTTGAATATCCGTCAAGATGAGATCAAAGGGTGCTGTTGATAACACTGCCTCCCTGAGCATGCCCAGGGCCTCCAAACCATCCGCCGCCACTGGCATGCAGCCCCATGATCTGAGATACTCTGACACGATAAATCGGTTCGTTTGATTTCCATCAGCTACAAGCACTTTTAAATCACTCAGATCAATATCCTCTTTGGACAGGACGACTTCCCGCCCCGTTTCTTTGCCAAATACCGCAGTAAACCAGAATGTGCTCCCCTTACCCTCCTCACTCTCTACACCAATTTCTCCGCCCATCAGTTCCGCCAATTGTTTTGAGATGGTGGTCCCGAGACCGGTTCCCCCGTATTCCCTCGTGGTTGACCCGTCTGCCTGGGAAAAGCTCTCGAAAATGGTTGTTTGTTTATCTTTTGGTATTCCGATACCAGAATCCTTTACGGTAAAATGGACCTTGACCCTGTCTTCAAGTTCTTCCACCATCTCTACTTTTATGTATATTTCACCCGCCTTGGTAAACTTCAGGGCATTGCCCGTAAGATTTGCCAGTACCTGTCTCACCCTGCCCGGATCCCCAATCAATGGAGATGGAAGATCAGGCGCTATAAAGGAAGCAATCTCAAGCCCTGTTTGCTCTGCCCTGTGGGCAAGACTTCCCGCCACTTCCTCAACCAGGTATCTCAGGTCAAAAGAGATCACTTCAATCTCAAGCTTTCCCGCCTCTATCTTGGAAAAATCAAGAACGCGATTGATCACTTCCAACAGAGCGTCGGCTTCCGTATTGATCGTATGAAAGATGTTCTTTTGGTCATCATCAAGGCCGGTATCCATGGCCAATTCCGCCATGCCGATGATACCGTTTAAAGGGGTCCTTATCTCATGGCTCATGTTGGCAAGAAATTCGCTTTTGGCGCGGGTGGCTTCTTCGGCCTGCCTCTTTTTTTCAATAAGTTCTTCTTCCATTTTTTTTCTCTTAGAAACATCACGAAGAATACCCCTAAACCCGACAGGTCGACCCTTCGGGCTTCTCATTAGAGAAATAGAAGTCTCCATAAATCGCATTTTCCCGTCTTTCCTGATCACTTCCCACTCAAGCCCTTTGGCCGATATTCCCATTTCATAAACTTTATTGTATTCTTCATATAGCCTTTGAGCATTCTTTTCGTCTGTATATTCACGGTTGTTTAGCCCCATTAATTCATCTTCAGAATACCCTGTTATTCTACATACGGAATCATTAAAAAAGGTCATGTTTCCGGCGAGATCAACTTCGTAATATCCATCCTCAATATTTTCTAAAATAGTACGGTATTTCTCTTCCGACTTCCTCAAAGCATCTGTTCTTTCTTCAACCATCTCTTCCAGCTTCTCGCTGTACTGCCTGATCGTTTCCTCCACCCGCTTCCGTTCGGTCACATCCCGGATAATGCCCCTGAACCCGATGGGCCGGCCATTTCCATCTTTCATAAGGGATACGGATGTTTCTACCTCTTTTTCGATGCCATCCTTCTCAATTGTATATTCAAGTCCATTGATCGGTACGCCTGTTTGAAATATCCCCACATAGGCCTTGTACAATCTCCCGGCGGTTTCTTGATCCATATACTCACGGTTGTTCAGCCCCATTAATTCGGTTTCAGGGATTCCGGTAATCCTGCATAATGCATCATTGAAGAAGGTTAAACTTCCGGTAAGGTCAACCTCAAAATAGCCGTCTTCGATGTTTTCAAGGATGGTGCGATACTTCTCTTCGCTCTCCCGCAAAGATTCTTCCGCTCGCCTGCGCTCCGCAATCTCTTTCCGGGATTCTTCATACAACCGTGCATTCTCAATGGCTGTCCCTGCAGACGCGGCCAGGGACTCCAGCAACATCAAGTGTGCGGTCTCAAAGCGCTCAATTTCCGTATCCACTACTTGGATCACGCCGATCAGTTCTCCCTTGGCCTTCATGGGGACACAAAGGCAAGAGCGTAGTTCCATCCCTGTTTGTTGGTCCAGCTCCCTGGAGTGGCGGGTATCGGTCCGCATATCCCGCACGATAAGGCTCTCGCCCTGTTGGGCCACCCATCCGACAAAACCTTCCCCGGAAGACAGGCGCCAGCCGCGGACAACAGTAGCGTAAGGTCCCGTGGCCTGAAGACAGCGCAGTTCTGAAGTGTTTTTCTCCGTCAACCATATGGAGCAACCCACCACATTCATCAACTTGGCAACCTCACTCAGGACAGCCTCAAGCACCTTATCCAGCTCGAGAACGGAGTTGAAGGTCCGGGTGGTCCGGTTAATAAACAATAGTTCACGGTTCCGCTGTTGCAATGTTTCTTCTGCCCGTTTTCGCGCCTGAAAAAGGTCGTCAACATCTTCCTTGATTATTGCCAGAGCATCATAGACCGACTTGAAGGGATGGGAATCGCTCATGCCTTCCCATGCAGCTCCTTCCTGGTCCCAGTTTATGATGCCCATGAATTCTAAAAATTCATCGCAGTAATTCCTTATTTTCTCGTCCTGAGGCGTTTCTTCCGTCCTTCTTTTCATTTTGGGAATTCGGGTTTCAGGCCCTCTTCTCTTTTCTCTTTCAATGATTGCTATTGCTTCTTCAAGATCATGGGCAGTGGTGACAGGGATAGGGACAAATTGTTTGCTGAAACCGATGATTGTTTTCATGAATTTGTTCAGTCCGAATACCACCGATAATTTGCAGGGGACTTTCCTGTTCAAATCTTTAGTGCCGTCAATATACATCTTCCTGGCTTTCCATGTGGTTTTTTCCAGGTTTTCCCAGTTGATGATGCGATAGTAATATCCTTTTGCCGTTAAGCCCGCTTCTTCAAGGACCTTTTCATTAAGATCGAAGAACTTGTCTATATAAGCCTCTTTCATGGACCCGTGGGCAACAGTATATAGGATGTCGTCTCCTATCAGTTCAAACCGGATACCGTAATTCTCCAATTCAAAGTGCCATTCATCCTTTGTAAATCTCTTGTATTGCCTGATGCCTACGGCGATTCCGTTTTGTTCAAGCACATTAACTGCATTTTCTGCAGCTTCTCTGTAGTCCTTGACCGCTCCCACGGGAGCAGATGGTTTGTGTAATCTTACACCCACATCGAACATCAATCTTATCGTCAAGGGCGCATTAAATACCCAAAACCCGACGAGGCTGCCCTCATTCGTCTCTTTAAGAAGCAGATTTGTCAATATCATGCGGCTTTTTTTCGACGGTTTCCGTGCAATCAGACTATGGTCCCGAATCTCGGCATATCGCTTACCCTTGAGGTCCACATCTTTCAAGACCTTTTCACGCTCTTCAATAAGTCTCCGGGTGCCTGCATCAGTAATAATGCCATTGGGGGCTACTCGCAGTATCGCATTCCCGATTATGCTGAAAGATACGGAATAATTGTCATCAATAGGGATATGGGTCCATTCGGGTCTCGTTGTAATAGGCAAGGACGTGATGGGACAGACAGATTTTTCGTCAGAAGGAAAAACATTTATTGGAACATCATTTTTAGATGAAGAAATGACGGGTTTATCTTCCTGAGCGTTTCCTTTTGATTGTATCTCGAGGGCAAGCCTGACCGCCTCGGAATAATCATCCACGATATGCACGGGAAATTTAACCATACGCAAGGTTTTACCCATTTTAACGCTCATCTTGAACATGGTTGAAACGTTGCAAAAGATTACACCCGAAATTCGCTTTCGCGCCTGCATTTCGTCCATATAGATTTTGCGTGCCCCAAGGGAAGCGCCCTGGAAATTCGACCAGTCCTCTATGTGAATATATTGCTCTCCCCCGGAAATCGCCTCGGCAGGCACGCGATCCGTCAACTTCAAAACATTTATCTGGTTCTTCAGGGTTACGTATCCGGACGGCTGCACCCGAAGGATGTTGTCGCCTACGATACTTACCGTTACCCTGTAATCCTTGCCGAAACTGACATCCGTCCATTCAGGTTTCCGTAGGACAGGCAGACCTGTCACGGGACAGACATCACCGTGGATTTGTCCAATATCTCTATCTTTATCAGAATTCATGTCCATATCCGGAACTGCGGAACGGGGGGGCAGCCCTGTACCTTCCTTATGGTTCATGATCCTATTCCCCCTTTTCCAGCGAATACGCTTCCAGCAAACGAAATTCCCTTTCCATTCTTTCAAACACTTCAAACCCACCATCCAGGACACCGGATCGTCCGATGGTTTCAAGCTCAAGGGCCACCCCTGACAGGGCATTCGCCCTCAGGATGCCGGAACCGCCCTTGATGGCATGGGCCTCTTCCCGGACCCTTTCCGTATCTCCGCTTTTAAGGGCCTGCCGCAAGGTTTGCATTTGCGTTTTGGCCCGTTCCAGGAAACCGTTCAAAACCGACATCAAAAATTCCCGGTCGCCCTCATACTCCGCCAGGGCCTTTTCGTAGTCCATGGGCGTATCAACGGAACGTATTTCGTGTCCGGATTCCACCGTTTCGCCCTTCCCGCCGGACACGGCAAGGATGTCACCGCCGATTCGGGTTTGATCCGCGTCCTTCTCCCCGGGGTTTGAACGAACCCATTTGTCCACAATGGCCAGAAGAGAACGCTTGGTCAGGGGCTTGGCAATATAATCGTCGGTTCCCGCCTCCATGCACTTCTCCCTGTCGCCGCTCATGGCATTGGCGGTCATGGCCACGATGGGAACCCGTGCCGCATTCATAATGGCTGCGCCTCCGGCAGCGCCTTTTAATTCATGTTCACGAATTCTTGCCGTGGCCTCATAACCGTTCATGACAGGCATCTGCATATCCATTAAAATGATATCATAGGTGCCGCGCTTAAACGCCTCCAACCCCTGTTTGCCGTTTTCAGCCAGATCCACATGATAACCCGCACCACGCAAATGCCGCATGGCAACCTGCTGATTGGTGGGATAATCCTCAACGAGAAGGATCTTTCCATTCTTTCGATTTCCCTCGGCTAGGGTATGTTTGGTGATCAGGCTCGGAATTTTGTCCTCCGGCAACCGCGGAAAAGATCCCAGAACGGACAAAATGGCTTGATGCAGTTCATCCCGCCGAACCGGCTTGCCGAGGTAGGCTGAAATACCCATATCCCGGCATTTGTTGCGGTCCCCCGGCTGGCCCATAGAGGTCAGGATAATGATGGGAACACCGGCGCCGGCCTCAATTTTTCGAATGTTTCGAACCAGTTCAAAACCATCCATTCCCGGCATCTGAACATCCGTCAAGATCAGATCAAAAGACCCTGTCGATGATGCGGACGTCCCTAACATATCCAAGGCCTCAAAACCGTCCTCCGCCTCCACGGGCATACAACCCCAGAATTTGAGATATTCCAACAGGATAAATCGGTTGGTCCGGTTATCGTCCACCATCAACACCCGCGTACCGGCCAGGTTAACAGGGTGTTTCAGCAATAGCTTTTCCGGTTCTTCCGGTTTTGGTAAAGTAATGGTGAACCAGAACGTACTCCCCTTCCCCTCCTCGCTTTCCAGACCAATTTCTCCTCCCATCAGTTCCACCAGTTCTTTACAAATGGTGGTGCCCAACCCGGTCCCGCCGTATCGCCGGGTGGTTGAACCATCAACCTGGGTAAAGACTTCAAATATGGATGCTTGCCTGTCTTTGGGGATGCCGATGCCGGTGTCCGTCACCGAAAATCGAATCTTTACCCGGTTCGGAAGATTCTCGATCATCTCCCCCTTGACAAAGATCTCTCCCTCATCGGTGAATTTCAGGGCATTTGCGACCAGATTGACCAGGATCTGTCTCAAGCGGGTCGGGTCCCCAATCAGGTTGCATGGCATATGGGGGGATAGAAAAAAAGCAAATTCCAACCCTTTCTGCTCAACTTTGTATGCAAAAGCCTTGGTCAGGTCATCAAAGGTGTGGTTCAAATCAAATGTAATCGCCTCAATTTCCAGCTTTCCCGCCTCGACCTTGGAAAAATCCAGGACATTGTTGATAAGACCGTGAAGCGCATTGGATTCGCTATTGACGATTTGGAGGAGATAACGCTGCTTGTCGTCCAGATTGGTTTCCATGGCCAGTTCCGTCATGCCGATGATCCCGTTTAAGGGGGTCCGCATCTCATGACTCATATTGGCCAGAAATTCTCTTTTGGCGATATTGGCCGCCTCGGCAACCTTGCGCGCCCGGATCAAATCCGTCACATCCACGAAGGACTCCACAACACTGGTTATCTGCCCATCCGCATCAAGAATGGGGCTGACATTCTTTATAATTTCTATGGGTTGACCATATTTTCCATGAATCGTGCATTGCATATTCACCATGGACAAGTCCCGGCTGTCCGAAAATGGGTCACCATCGTTTTTACCGGAGGCATCTTTCAAGATACTGCCGGGTTGACCCTGAACTTCTTCTTTGCTGAAACCGGTGGTCGCACAAAAGGCATCATTGACTTCGGTAATGCGCTGCTCCGTATCAAAAGTCAAGATGGCGGTTGCAGCCGTGTTCAGGATTTTCTGTTGCAGGCTGCTCCGCTTTCTCAGCTCACTATATGTGAACTGGCTGTCCTCCATGATTTCCTGATATCTTTCTTCCATGACCCGGGCCTTGCGATTGAACTGCTCTTTTTGCGTGACCAAAAGGTCTTGCGCTTCCCGGAGTGAATGTTGCGCACTGAAAAGTTCCACACACGAGCGGACGGCGGCCATACCGTATTTTCCAGCCCCACAGGGGGGCGCTTCCCGGAACAGGCTGAATATCAGTGTGGCATCCAGGGCCTCAACCGGCAGGCGCCGAATCAAAGTACTGTCAGGGGATTTGAAATCGTCCGGAGGTTCTTCCGTCCCGGCCTGAAGGTCCCGCCCGTCTCCGGTTTCACCCAATATTTCACCACCTTCACCCGCGGAAACCGTTTTTCCGCTGCTCAAAAGCAGTTGAAAACGGCCTTCGGGCAAACGCTGTTGAAGAAATGCAAGGAGCTTGTGCGGCCGATCATCATCCTGCTCAACTACATCATCAAACATATCGTCCAATAAATCCATTGTGTTACCTTATGTGAAAGGTTTGTTGGTCGGAATCTACACCGATAACCGCTCTTATCCGTCAGTCTCGTAAAGATCCCTGGCATTTTCCAGTTCATCGGGCAAATCCCTGATCAGGGCTTTAAATTCTTTGATGTTTTTGCGAAAGTAGGCGATCAACCCTCCGGGGAGTACGGCCTTCATTCCGGGGATGGCTGTATAGTCGAATCTTGAGACCAGATAATGGGCGATCTGTATGATGCCGAGGACGCTGGATGGAACGGCATCTTTTTTCACGTCATGATGGTATCGGACGCCGTCCACCACATCGATCGGAAGGTTCCAATCTTGTACCAGCAGGCCGCCGATCTCACAATGATCCGTACCCATCATGGCTCGCTCATGTTCAATAAACGGGCCGGCATCCGGATCATAGGTACTGCAGGTATGGACAAAGCGGTCCCGGGTCACTTGATCTTGAACGATCATGCCGACGTCATGGAGGATGCTGCACAGAAATGTGTCTTCGCCTTTTTGTCCGAAAATCCGCTCCGAGATCATCTGAGAACAGACACCCACGGCTGCGCTATGGAGCCACAGGCGGGCCCTGGAAAAAACATCTTCAGGGGAGGTTTGCGTAAACACATTCTTAAGGGCTGCGGTAACCACCATATTGCGCAGATTTTTCGTACCCACAACAACCACGGCCCTGGAAATACTATCGACTTCCTGCCTCAGTCCGAAAAAGGGGCTGTTCACCAGCTTCAGCAGGCGCATGACCAGGGTGGGATCCATCTTGATCACTTTTTCGAACGCCTGAATCGTGCTTTTTTCATTGGAAATAAGCTGCGTCAGGCGGATTGCCACGGGGGACAGGGTTTTTGTGGCGTGAAATTTTTCCAACAAGATTCGGGCTTCAGACATGTGCGGCGCTCCAAAAAAACCGGACCTTTCTTCTACGTGATAAACGGCCCTTTCAGTTGTATTTATATGCTACCACATGGCCTATTATTTTCAACATGTTCTTTGCGATTGCAATTTTGCACTCGGTTGCATGCATCTTGTTTCAGACTCGAACCCCTTTCCCCAACCGCACATATCACATTCCATACCCCGTAACTGATTGAAATACGTTATCTTAAACCGTATCATCCCACTTTTTAAGAATTATGGCATGCTACTTGCTCTACTTTATTAGCACAAGAAGGAATTCATGATTTTGAGAGAGGAGGTGAACGTTATGCCAAGGAAAGATGGAACCGGACCGATGGGAAATGGTCCTCAAACCGGATGGGGCAATGGTGATTGTGTAGACGCCTCGGAATCCGACAATACGCCTCAAACAAGGGGACGCGGCTTTGGACGAGGTTCCGGGCGACGTCGGGGCAATGGCGGCAACATGGGTCGGGGGCCTATGGCGGGAAGAGGCAGCGCTTTTGCGGCATCGAATCCTGAAGATGAGAAACATCATCTGGAAAACCACAAAGAGATTCTGCAAAGTCAGATCAATGACCTCAACAACAGACTTGACGACTTGAAGGCACAGGGCGCTCAGGCAAAGTAAAAAAACGAACAATTTTCAAGGGAAGGAGGGATGGCCTAAGTCTCTCCTTCCTGAAGGGAGACAACAAGATGAAGAAGGAGATTTTGAAAAGCATCGGCAATATGGCCGAGGAAGCGGTGAGAGGCGTTGCCGGAAAAGCCTCTGGCAACAACCGGACTTCAGGGGATAAATCGGGAAACATTGCGGGCTCAATCCTCGGCACTGTTACCGGCGCCCTTGGCGGTAAAGACGGCGGCCGGAGCAGTGGTCAAGGTGGCGGCGGTCAAGGAAGCAGGAAAGGCGGTGGTCAAGGTTGCGGCCAAGGCGGCAGGAAAGGTGGCGGAGGCCAAGGTGGGGGCCAAGGCGGTGGCCAAGGGGGTGGACAAGGCGGCGGTGGCGGCCGAGGACGAGGATGCTCCCGATAATTGTGATGGTGATGAGAATACAACCTTTGAACCTATAGAACATCTGTGGATATGAGATATGACAAAGATAGCGATCCCACTTTTTAATGAGCGGATTTCTCCCCGTTTCGATTGTGCTCAGAGCTTCCTCCTGGTTGAGACCGAAGACCGCGGGATTGTCGAGAGCGAAGAGGTGCAAATCGGGCTTCTGAGCACAATGGACAAGGTCGGTAAACTGAGCGACCTGCGGGTTGACACCTTCATTTGCGGCGGTATCGACGAGGTCTCGGCCCGCAGGCTGGTTCATAAGGGCATCAGGATTTACGCCTGGATAACCGGCATGGCACGGGACGCGCTTATCTCTTTTCTCAACGGTGAGCTGGAACCCGGCATTATGGTTGGCGCCGGCGGACATCGACAGGGACGGTGGAGATTGAGCGGAAAAGGGTCTAATCGCGGTGAAGGTCGCCGGAAATCGGGCGCAGGCCGAGGCAGAGGCGGCGGCAAGGGACGCAGTAGGAACACCTGACCCCACCATAGAGACTTTACGCTCCCATGTTTCCTTGACTTGCACGACATTTGTGCATACAAAGGGACCAGGCAACCGTTCACAGGGTGCTGGGGGCAGTTGACAGGGGTAAAAAAAAATTGAAAATTGAAATTTGAGGGAGAAAGATTTGATGTATCCGATCCAATTTCAAATTTCTAGTTTCAAATATCTTTGGCTGGATGTTAAGGAAGTAAGTTGAAAACAACCGGTGCCGCCACAACATTAAAGACCAAGTTGACGCGTTTGGACGAGGACTATCTCGACCCGGTTTCCGAGTTTTTCCAGCAACAAACCGTCAAAACCGGCAAAAGGTACGTGATCAAACCACTTGCCCAGTTGATGACGGAAATCGCAAACACGTCGGTGGATACCGCATTCAATGTTGCGGATCACTTCCATAAGGCATACGACAACGCCAGGGAAAAAATAAAGGACCGGAAAGGGAAACAACGCGTAAAAGACGGCGTCAGAGAATTGCGCGCAATCATTATCGAGAAAGCCCTGGATGTCAATAATCCCATCAACAGCGAGGACTCAAACGAAATATACCGGCGGATATTGTTTTTGAATTATGTGGTGCAAATGCTCAATATGTCGGATGAAGTGAATTTGTTCCCCGAGGAATTCGAACAAATCAAACTCCGGATCGGGGAACAGAAAACTGAGGTCCTTCAATTGCCCTACGAGAAAAAAGCGCAGACGATCGGCACCATGCGGTATCTTGCGGAGTTGTTCAAGATTTAGCAGGGGATTTCAGAAAATCCGTATTTTGCAGCCTGTCAGTATGGGTTATGTGATGAGATAAGTTGCTTCCACTTGATTCCCGCTGCCATGGAAAACGGTCTGCTTGCACAAAGAACGAACAAGCTTGATACCCCTTCCTCCCATGGAGCTGGATTCCGACCGGGAAGTCTCCTGCTCAGCATAATCAAAACCCGGCCCGCTGTCCTCCACCCGGACAACAAACGTTCTCTCACCGTCATGCATGGCGTGTTTAATTTCCATTTTGATTAAACCGGCCTCAAGGGAGGCAAGCGCCTTTTCCCGTTCCGTCAAGTATTGAACCATCCCTTCTACAGTCTTCTTCAAACTTCCATCCATACCTAACACACCGTGGTCAAGTGCGTTTGTAAATAATTCGCTCATGACCAGGAATAGATTCTCCTTGTGCTGAGCCAGAACATCGTCCTCCATCAGGACCTGCATGATCATGGGCAGGGGGTCCGCTTCCCGGAGCCTGCCGGAGGACAACTCAACCACCATCCCCCAGTCAAAGGGAGCCGACTTCCCGGAAATTTCGGGGGTTTTGACGTTCATGGGACGTATTGCTTTGTTATCGCAGATGATTTCCACCATGGTGACGTCATCGCTCTGGGATTGCCCTTCGCAGAATTTATCAACAGCCGCCTTGACGGCTTCCAGCAAACGGTCGCCCCGGTACCGGTTCAGGCATTCTTCCAGACGCTCTTCCTCGAACATTTCGCCATCCGCTCTCACGGCTTCCGTCACACCGTCCGAAAAGATGCACAAACGATCTCCCTCGGCAAGGGCGATGACCTCGACGGTGCTGCCCAGCAATTCATTATCCACCACCCCCAGTGGAAGATTGCGGGATTTAAAGCGATTTTTGACGCCGCCCTCCTTTCCAAGGACAAAGATATCCGGAACCGCTCCGCTCCATATGGTAGCCATGCCTTTATCGCTGTCCAGCTGAACCATGGCCGCGGCAAGAAATATGTTCGGAGGAAGCAATTGTTTCAATTTCCGATTCAACTCCATTACGATTTCATTGATGGAATATCCTTTGGCGGTCATGGCGTAGAAAATATCGGATGCGGGCATGGCGCCCATGGCGGCGGAAAGACCGTGGCCGGTAAAATCGCCCATAATGACGTTGACAGGACCCGCGGGACTTCTGGCGATCAACAGGATATCCCCGCTGAATATGGCCATGGGGGATGACCAATAATTGATATTGGTCTCTTCCATGCTTCCCCGGTAAACGATTTGCGAATAGACTTTCTCCGCAAATTCCATTTCTCGGTCCCGTTCATTTCTTTGCCCGGTCACGGCGTCGTACAGGCCGCGTATGCGCATCATCGCGTCGATCTTTGCTTTCAGGATCGTAGGGGTAACCGGTTTGCTCAAAAAATCATCGGCGCCGGCTTCTATGCATCTGGCAAGCCCTTTTTCATCCTCCAGCGATGTTAGCGCGATTATCGGGACAAAGGATTCACCCGCCTTTTCCTTTATGATGCGCGTCGCCTCATAACCATCCATCACCGGCATCATGATGTCCATAATGATAAGATCAGGGTTTTCCCGTTCAAAAAGCGCGACACCTTCCTGTCCGTTTTTTGCCGTAAAGGGCGTATGCCCGTCTTTGGCAAGACCTCTGGAAAGTATCTTGCGGCTCATGTTTTCATCATCAACAACAAGGATTTTCAAGCCCATGGAGCAAATATGGACCCCTTGGCCAACATGGGAGTCATCGCTCTGCTGTTCCATATACGCGCCTCCTGACGGAAAATTCAAACTTGAAACCTTAAACTTGAAACCTTAAACTTGTAAAAACAACAGCGGCGGTTTATTCCATCTTGAACAATTTGTCAAAATTGGCCATTTCGAATATTTTTTTGACGCTGGAACTGCAATTTGCAATGGATATGTCCACACTTTCTTCTGCGGCTTTCTCTCTGAACATCAGCAGCATGCCGAGCGCCGAACTGTCCAGGAACTCCACATCCGCCATATCGACAATACAATCTGATACGGGTCCCAATTTGTCCTTGTAGGCCTCCCCGAATTCCTTGTGTGCGGTAATGTCAAGTCGACTCGGAACACTGATGGTCAGGATCTTTCCATCTTCGCTGATCTGCGCTTTTACTGCCATTTTTTTCTTCCTCCCTATGGGAATTTTCGTTCAAAATTGAGGCATTCAAACCGTTGGGCGGTCGGGTGCGTTTCTATAAATGGCGCTCAATCGGAAAGGCGAGTTTAACCAATTTCGGCCGAAAGCGCAAGATCAACTTTGACTTCTTTGTTTTTTTATTGACACATAACTGATTATTTTCTACACTAAATTGGATAAGAATTGGGATTACATCACTTTTTTATTCCCTAAAAGCGATCTTCAATTCCTTTTTTTATCATTATAAAATACAACAACCACAGCGATTAACGAAAATAACCCTAATGGCGCGTTTCGCTGACAAAATAGGGGTACAGGGCAAACCATCTTTCAGACAATTCCAAAGGAATGATGACTGATGGCTCCGTTCAGACCCTGAGAAATTTCAAAAAGAGCGCTTTATTGTGGATCAGGATAAAAAACCAGACCCTATGTCAGAGGAGCGCTTCTTCCCGGAAAACGTCCAAAGGGATATGACGAAAAAGGATGTTCCCGAAAAGGATGTAACCGTACGCTCCGGGGGAAATCGAAAGGATGTCCCCAAAAGTGCGGCGCCCGTACGTCATAAGGCCGGGCGAAAAGGCGGACAAAAGTTGCTTCTCTGGGGGATGGTGATTTTACTGGTGGGTTTTGCCTTTCCCCTCCTGCTGGTATTCCTGGTCAAATGGCCTCATCCGGGTCAACATCTGCTCATCTTCGGGATTTCTTATTACAAACTCCTTTTCATCTATTTTTTGACGTCGGCCCTCTTGATCCATGCCTCGTTTTTTTTGTTGCGGGCAAGACCGCTGGTGGTTACGGTGTTTTTCATTCTGTCCCTCTTCTGCTGTTTCCCCTTTATTTTGGGGCTCAGAAGCAACCTGACACTATATCAGGCCATTACCGGCATCCCTTTTTTTTACGACTGGCCGTTTTTCCTCAACCCCTCATATGTGATGATAGAGTTTCTTATTCCAGCCGGCGTCTTGATCTACCTGTCCTTGCAGATAAAGAATATTTTCTCCAGAGGCGCCCGCAGCTATGCCTTCCTGTACGTGGCGGTTTTTCTGTCGATTGCGGCTTTGCTGGGTTTATTCGGGCTCAGCGAGGCCAAACAGCCGAATATCGCAACGGCGCTGACCGGAATCAAAAACTATTTTGCGAACCGGCCCCAAAACCCTTCTTTTGACGGAAATATATTGCGAAAACCCGTATTAGAGAGAGAGGCTGCGCCGGAATTTCAGGGCCGGGCGAAATATGAGGCCCCTCTCTCCGGGACGTATGGCGTTGACCCTCAAGAAGACCGTGGGGATTTGGCAGGCGTATCAAAAACCATACGGCAATTGGTTGAAAAAGTGGGCCGTCTTGAAACGGAGATTAGAGAAATGAGAATTCTGTTGCCGGGAAAAAAGGAGGCGCCCCAAGAAGAAAACCCACCTCCCGAAATGGAGGAAACAGCGATCCGTGAAATTTCCCCTGAACAAACGGCAATCCTGGATCTTGAAGGAAGAATACGCCTGCTGTCGGAAGAAGTTCGCGCCATTTCAGATACGGTAAAAAAGATGGCGCCGCTTTTGCCCCAGGTGGCGGAAAAACCCGAAAAAAAGGACGGCGATATGGGATATACGTATCCGTGAAACTTGAAACTTGAAACTTGAAACTTGAAACTTGAAACTTGAAATTTGAAATTTCTTTCGCTGGAATTTAAATTAAGGAATAACAGATGAATACAGCCCCCACAACTCCTTCAACAATCGGCGACGGTACAGTCAAGGGACATGACGCCGCGCTCGAACCCGATAAATCGGGGAACGTGCCGCTATATGATCCGGACACAACCATTCCCTCCGATGCCATTTCCGACTCTCTCATCGAGAATTTCCCAACCCCCTTTTTCACCGTTGACCGAAACCTGGTGATCACCCGCATGAACAAGCCCCTCGAAGAGCTTTCAGGGTACGGTAAAGATGAGGTGGTCGGTAAAATGAAGTGTTCTGAACTGTTGCGTACGGTACAGTGTAATACATCGGAGTGTTTGCTCGAGCAGTCCATGAAACAGTCCATGCGCATGGCGGGTGTCAGGAAAACAATCAACAATCGCAGTGGCGAAGAAATCCCCATCCTGGTCAATGCCTCCGTCATCACCGACACCTCCGGCCGCGTACTGGGCGGATTTGAGGCATTTCAGGATATTTCCGAAATCGAGACCGCACGAAAAGAGGCGGAGCAGGCCAGGCTTCGAATGCTCCAGGCCGAAAAGCTCGGTGCCGTCGGGCGATTTGCCACGGGCCTTGCCCATGAGATAAACAGCCCCCTGACCGGCATCCTGAATTACAGCGATCTGCTCCTGAAGGAAAATGGCGAAGACCCAAGGGTGCGGGAGGATCTGGAGAACATCATCGAGCAGGCGGTCAGGTGTAAGGACATTTTTACCAGGCTTTCCATATTGAGCCAGCAGCCGCTTATTGCTTCGAGCCTGGCGGATATCAAAAATGTCCTTGACATCTGTGTGGAAAACTGTGCCCATCTCACCCTGTCAGAGTCCGTGACCTTAATTCATGACCCTCCGGAAGCGATTCCCCGGGTGAGAGGACACGAAAATCTCCTCATTCAGCTATTCGACATCCTCATTGTCAACGCCGTTGATTCCCTGTCCGGCAGCGGCAGTGTTGCGGTTTCAGCGGGATTCGACCCGGATCGCCAGATGGTTTTTGTCGAGATCGAGGACACGGGACACGGCATCCCCAATGAGCTGAAAACACGGATTTTTGAGCCTTTTTTTACCACCAAACCCGCCGGTAAAGGGGCCGGCCTCGGACTGTCCATCGCCCACGAGATCATCAGTTTACACAGGGGCGATATCGAAATTGAATCATCTACGTCGGGGGGAACGGTTTTCACTGTCAGGTTGCCCCTTGAATCCATTGAGGATGATTAAAGATGAACGTCGAACGTCGAACATCCAACGTCCAACATCGAATGGTAAAAAAGCCGAATTTAAATTGTGTTTCTCAGACGCTTGAACGTGCAAACGGTTACAAAATATGAGTGTGGATAAGCCCTTCAAGGTGCTGATTGTTGACGATGATAAAGCCATCCGCACCAGTATGTCCCGAGCCATAAAGACCATGGATCTTCCCGTCACTGCGGTTGAGGACGGAAATGCGGCCCTTAGTATCATGGCCGCCGAGCGCTTTGACATCGTTTTTCTGGACAATATCCTGCCCGATATGAAAGGGGCCCAGATTCTGGCACGGATACATGAACTTTATCCGGGAACAGCTGTCATGATGATGACGGCGTACCCCGCCGTGGAAGATGCCGTTTTATCCATGAAGCTCGGCGTCATCGATTATCTGGTGAAACCCTTCCGGTTGGAAGATGTGGAAAATCACGTATCAAAGTGTTTGGATGTGTTGAGTGAACGGGCCGAAGCCGGGGGACAAACCCGCTCGATCGGTCCAAAAGAAGAAAGAACGCTGAACAAAATCATAGGAAACAGCGGAATTGTTCGAACCATGAAGGAAACCATTCGCAGCATTGCCGCAACCGACAGCACCGTCCTGATCAGCGGAGAGAGTGGCACGGGTAAAGAACTGGCGGCGCGCGCGATTCATGAACTCTCCGCCAGATCCGACAATCATTATGTCCCCCTCGATTGTTCTTCCCTTGTGGAAAACCTGCTCGAAAGCGAGCTTTTCGGTCATGTTCGCGGGGCCTTCACCGGAGCTGATGGGGAAAAGACGGGTCTTCTAGAAATTGCCGACAAGGGGACTTTCTTTTTTGACGAAATCAGCAACCTCACCATGAAAATCCAGAGCAAGCTCTTAAGGGTTATTCAGGAGCGTGAATACATGAAGGTGGGCAGCCAAAAACGGCATAAGGTGGATATTCGCATCATTTCAGCCTCCAACATCGATCTGGAACACGCCGTGAGGCGCGGGACCTTCCGAAACGACCTGTTCTACCGCATCAAGGTGGTTCCGATCCACATGCCACCCCTGCGGAACCGGGACAAGGACATTCCCATTCTCCTGGACTATTATCTGAAAAGATTCAATGCATCCTGCAACCGGAATGTGGAAGGGTTCTCCGAGGAAGCCATGGACGTCCTGACCACCTACCCTTACCCCGGCAATATCCGGGAACTCAAACACCTGGTCGAACAGATCGTGGTACTGAACGGTTCCCCTGAAATCGGCGTCAAAGATCTTCCGCCCAACATAACCCAACGAAAGGGAATGTTTCATCTTCCCACCGGCAATGATATGAGTTTACAAGAGCTCGAAAAAAAGTATATTTCCTTTATTTTGGGCCGGACAAGGGGCATGAGGGGACAGGCGGCCGCCATACTGGGCATCAATCGAAAAACCCTCTCCCACAAGATCACCAAATATGGCATTCCAGTTGACGATGCGTAGATTTGTCGCATTTTCCGGTAAAATTTTCCCCCAAGACAAAAAACTATTTTAATCCGAGACGTTTACCTCGCAAACGCCATTCCGGATGCGTAAAAACACCCCCCCCACTGCCCTTTGAAATCATTCTAAATCGTAACCGTTCACAGGGGGCAGGGGACAGTTGTCAGGGGGCAGGGTGAAATATGGTTGGACGGGGCTTTGTTGGCGTGATTCTTGCGTGACAGAGGATTCAAAACGCAGCGAGAAGGGCGGACACATAGGTCCGCCCCTACGGACCTGCGAATCAAAGGATTGGGTGGGTAGGGGCAGTGTGTCTGCCCGGTTGGCGGTCCGGCGATTGTTGTACTGAAATGGTCACGTTTTGTTCTATGTCACTTTGTTTGTATTGCACCCAACGAATGTAACGATTTTATATGTGGGAGCAAACGTTCATTGTTCATCAAATTGCACAGATCACGATCCGCCCGTTTGTCCGAAGAAGACCTCTTACCGGGAGATCATATCTACGTTAAACGAAGCAGTCGGTTCTATAAGCACCATGGGATCTACATGGGTGATGGAAAGGTTATCCATGTGAGCGGTTCCGTACGAGAAAAAGTATCCCCGGAAGTTCGTGAAAGCGATTTATCTTTGTTTTTGAAGGGAAAATCGCCAAAAAAAATGACGTACCATAATAGGCTCCCCGCATCCGAAACCATCCGTACTGCGAAAAAGCTGCTTCGAGACGGAAGCTATTCCATGATATTGAACAATTGCGAGCATTTTGCCGCATATTGTGCAACCGGGAAAAAGAAAAGCATGCAGGTAAGGAAAATCGTGGCAGGATTGAGTACCGCCGCAACCGGGATTGTCATCTTAGTATTGACCAAAAAAGTATTTCGCCGATAGATCGAATACTCTGGCAATAAATCATGACTGAAAAAACCCTTTCGATCGAACAAAAGGAATGGAGAAGGAAATGGGTGGTTCTTTTCTCCGCGCTCGAGTCCCTCGTTGAAAGCGGAATCAAGCTGGCAGCTGCTCTTTTTACCGGGAGCGTCGGTCTGTTGGCCGATTCCATTCATTCCGCAGCGGACGTGGCCGGGTCCATCATGGTCTGGATCGGCGTCCGTCTGGCCACTCACAAGTTTAAGCGCTTCCCCTACGGGTTTTACAAGATAGAGAATTTACTGGCTCTTTTCATAGGATTTGCCGTTCTGTACGGCGCTTATGAAGTGTTCCAGATCTTCTTGTCCGGAAAGAGCGTTTTGCCGAAGAACATTCCTGTGGGAATCGCTGCTGTTTTGGTGGGCGTGTGTCTCGATTTCTTCTGGGGAAGATTTGAGGCAAAAAGTGGAAGGCTCATCAACTCTCCCGGGATAGAGGCCAGCGGCAACCATACAGTCTCCGACGTGTACTCATCAGCAGTTGTCTTGGTAGGGTTGGTCGGCGCTCAATTTGGATATAACCTTGACAGATGGGCATCTTTGATTGTTGCGGTGATTATATCCAAAATGGGAATTCAAATTTTGTGGGATAATATCAAGGTTTTACTGGACATATCCGTGTCCGCGGAAAAACTTGAAGCCTATTCCAAAATAATTTCCAGGCAACCCGGCGTACTTACGGTTGTATCCATAAGGGGTCGAAATGCCGGTAGTTTCAGGTTTATCAATGTGGATGTGGGACTAAAGGCATACAATCTGCAACAAGCAGATGAGATTACTTCCCAAATTGAAGTAAAACTAAAGGAACATGACAGTACCATTGATACCGTATTTGTTCATTACACCCATGAATTTCCCCGCGTTATTTCTGTTTTTGTTCCTGTAGATGAAAGTGGAAAGAGGATATCCACCCACTTTGGCCAAACAACGCATCTATTAAAGCTGCAATATGATAGAGAATCAAAAACATATTCGGACTTGATATCAAAATCCAACCCTATTCAAAAAGATGCAAAACACAGGGGCATCACGCTGGCGGAATACATCATTGACAATGGGGCTGACTCTGTTTGTTGCAAAGAGGACCTACACGATAAAGGTCCCGGTTTGATGTTCTATCGTTTCGGCGTAGATGTGCGGAAAACGGTTGAAGATGATCTCGAAACTTTATTGCAGGACTATTTCAGAAAATCAGAATCGGTTTTCCCATTTAAACAACTAATGAATGAGGAGGAATGACATGTCCAATTACAAGAAATACGCGATGATGGCTGTATCGACCATACTGCTTCCTTTGGCAAAGCGGGCCATTAAAAAACTGGTCAGCAAGCACACGAAGGAGCGGAAAAACGATTCCGCCGTGGAAGAATGCGAAGATTTCGTTTCCGCCCCTCGGGCCGATCAACAGGAAAGCCTGTAAATTCACGACCCCGGGTACAGGCACTACAACCTGATTCTCGCATTTTTATCGCCTATGGATATCCGTATTGCCAACGAAATCCCCATGTCCGCACAGGAACTGTGGAAGGTCTTTGGCACGCCTGAGTTTGATGCATTTGTGGCCAGGGAATACGAGTTAAGGGAATACACGGAAATTGAAAGATCCGTAACCGAAACCTTAACCAGGAGAAGGATGCGTATCGTCGCAGGAACAGCGCTCTCCTATATCCCCCGTGGACTTGCCCACAGGATCCTCCGTAGCGACAGGGTTGTATATGAGGAAACCCAATACAAATACAACCATCGCTATGAAATGCGGTGGTCCAGTAAGTGGATCGAACCGCGGCTTTTAAAAGACAATCTCAAGGGCCACGGGAGGCTTCAACTTATTCCCCTGGACGAGGGCCGGTGCAACCGGATCAGGGAAATCAGTTTACACATCGACCTTTTCGCAGTAGGCCCGATTCTGGAAGGGATGGCCGCGGAACAGGCAAAAAAGACCAGCGGGAAGTTCTCCCGGGTTGTTACCGAGTGGAAAGCCCGTCCCCGACTGTAAAGGCCCTTGACCTCCGGAAGAAAGCCCCCAATGTCAAGGCAATGATTCAGCTGTGAAATTACAGGATTGCCATCGATGATGCGTAGATTTGTCGCATCTTCCGGTAAAACCTTCCCACAAGCTAAAAATAATTTTAATCTAGGGCGTTTACCTCGCAAGGCCCATTCCGGATGAGTAAAAACACCCGCATCTCCTGCCTTTTTCCCTTTCCCCATGGTTTCCGTTATCTTATCGATTTTTCACTTCATTTACCATCAGGACAGGGGTGGCACACATATTGCTTTTCGCTTATGGCATTCGGTCCGTAGCGGGGCCGGTAAGCGGCAAATCGGTTAAGGCTGAGGATATTTCAAAGTGAAATTTCGAGACACCATACTCGTTGTTGTAAAGGTGGACATTCACACAACCGAATTGGAGCAAAACCTTCGAGATGAGGGATACTTTTCCATCAGAATTGAAAAACCCGACAGTTTCGTTCCTCTGATTGACTCCCGGGACCGGGTACGCGCCCTGGTCTTTGTGGATGGCGCCCAGGCAACTTTCGAGGAATGTTACACAGAGCTGAAGATATTGAAAGCCATGTCCCGAGACATGCCGCTGATCTTCAGTACAGGGGCGAACACGCCTCAAAAGGAAAATCGGATGAGAGATATGGGATTGTTTTATTACCACACCGAGGACATGGGACTGCCTCCCCTGGTGACGGCCATCGACAGGGCGGTCAATAAATCGGTTAACGAGGACAAGTTTTTGTAAACAGTTAAAGGAGGAATGTCAGTGACATATATCATCATGGGGTTGTTCGGGGTGGCTCTGGGGATATGGGGGCTCTTTGACGAATATTATTACGTGGCGGATTTCGTCAAGGGGAGCATTCCCATTCTGCTCATGCTTTCAGGCATCATCGCCACTCTGGCCGGAATTATCCCACCAAGGGAAATGGAGGAGACAGATGAAAAATAAAAATGCTCCGGAACAAAAGGCGGATCTGGACAAAATCAAAAAGAAGGGCAAAGCCACCCTCAAAAAAATCAGGGAAGGCAAACACAAACAGGCTGATCATATGAATTCTGATGAAATTTCACAGCCTTCCACCGCGTTTTACATGCATTCGCTCCTGCTTTTCAGTGGAAGGCTGCTCCACAGGGTACTCGATTTTTACAACAGTTTATTTGATTTCAAACCCTCCGATAAGGCCACGATCTATCGAAACATCAGCAATCAATACATCAACAAGGGCCTTCATGAGAAAGCCCGTCAGTATCTGAAGGAATGGGCACGTCTCGAACCGTCCAATCCCGACGCCCATTATCACCTTGCCGTTGCCATGTCCACCGGAGACGACGTTGAGGCGGCGATCCGATCATTCGACAAAACGCTCAAACTCAACCCGAATCACAAAAACGCCAGATATCGAAGGGCTGGACTCTGTTTGAAAATTAAAGCCTACGAAAAGGCGGTAAAGGATCTGGAAACGCTTGTGGGCGTTGCGCCCGAAAACCCCAAACCCTTCTATCTCCTGGCCATCGCCTGCGATCGAATGGATGATGTGGACAAGGCCATCGAGGCCATCAAAAAGGCCGTCGCGCTCGATTCCAAAGAAATCAAATACTATCAGCACTTAGGCTTTCTCTACGAACGCAGGGAAAACCATAAAGAGGCCGCCAAGTGCTTCACCAGAGTCATGGAGCTTCAGCGTGAACAGGACGACGAGTAGCAGGGAAAGGCGTCCGTCATGAAAGCATGCTCGCTATTGCTGTCCGGCGTTGCTTGCGTCTGTTTCCTGGTCATGTTCGGCGGACCCTTTTTATGGGGAACGGGCTTTCCGGGAAGGAACGGATCGGGAACATGGGCCTTTGCAGGAGGAACCGGTATCTATTACGAATCCCCCATTAAGCAAATCATACGGGCGGATTGCGGAAGATGCCATTCGGGACCCACCCGAAATCTAACGGACTACGACAGCCTCAAAGCCTATGCGGAGGGCGGGTTGCTGCAGACCATGGTTCAGGGGCCCATGAGGCGTTTTGCCGGCAACGATGTGGGGACCATTGTAAAATGGATAAACGACGGCGCCCCGGAAAAACCCAATGCCGGCGCCCAGGTCCGCTTCACCCGAAAACCCGCCGGCAACGTCCCCCCCTGCCCTGCCCCCGGAACCAATGGCGCCGCGACTTCACAGGGCGAACAGGTGACCTATACCGGCACCATAAGAGATGTGCTCGCGAAAGATTGTCTGCGGTGCCATTCCGGCCCTTTTCGGAATATGACCACCTACAAGAACGTAAAAATGTATGTTGATAACGGGTTATTGAAGACATTGGTACTGCCGGGTGGCCCCATGCACCGATTTGCGGGTCCCGACACGCGCCTTTTCATGGCCTGGATAAACAATGGGGCGCCAAGATAGGTTGCCGCCCCCGATTAGAAATTTTAGGATTATGAGTTTACTTTAAACACTTTCGGTAAGGAGAATAAGGGCTCATGAGAAAGAATCATGTCATTGGGGGGGTAGTGGTTTTCAGCGCGGGCTTGTTCCTGTGCTACCATTACAGCCCATACGTGGTGGAAGTGATCAAGGGCGCCATGCAACCGATCCTTATCCTGGCCGGTTTGGTAGCCCTTGCGGCGGGGATTCTCGGGAACAGGGGTCTCAGGAAAGCCAATTTCATTATGGCCTCCCTATTGCTCATTTTAGGACTCTATGGGCTTTTTGATGAGTATTATGCCGTCATTGATTTCTTTTACGGTTTAATGCCGCCCCTGCTCGTTTGTGTGGGGATTATATCAATTGTTTACGGCGTCAAAAGATTGAGGTGATGGGGTGCCTGCCATGGGAAAAACCCACGTAACAACCCTGATTAAGAGGGTTTATGGGAAAAAGTACGACCTGGAACCGTACCGCGACCTCTCCGTCGGACCGCGGTTTTACGCCTCCAAAATGCAGCCCCTGCTCATGTTTTTACGCGAGAAGCGGATCCGACTCCTTTTTTGGGTGATGCTTGCCGTCGTGGCGGGCGGCAGCATTTACTATTTCAACCTTCTGGTGTCAACTGAGCAGGACGTACTCGCTGCAAAAGGAAAGGTCGATGCCCTTCAACAAAGAAGGAACGACATCTCCATAAACCTTTCAAAGGCGGCGCTGGACTATTCAACACACGAACGATCCGTCTTTACCGCAGTTGTGGCCCTGCGGTCCCTCCTTGCTGAAAAAGGCGAGGACAATACCCAAATTGAAGCGCTTATCAAAGAAATTGGCGGCGGCGGCGCAGCAGATGGCTCAAAACTGTCCGGAATGATGGCGGGTACGGGAAAGCTTTCGGCCCTTGGCCGAATGCTTGCGGTGGCGGAGCAATATCCGGATCTCAAGCTTTCCTCCAATTTCAACAATCTCATGACGGCGCTGATCGAAGTTGAAAAAGACCTTGCGGATGAAAGAATCAAATTCAACGACGCGGTGAACATTTACACAACCAATATCATCCGCTTCCCGCTGAACGCCTATGCGTGGATTTTCGGTTTCAAAGCCCGGCCCTACTTCGAGGCCACGGCGGAGGCCAGTAAATTTAACCCGATTGCGTACTAAAGCGGCAAGCCGCAGTTTAAAGTTTCAGGTTTCAGATTTTTCAGTCAATGAACTTCTTGTTTTTTGTGACAGAAAACCAGGTGATAAGATACTAAACGGTTTTCAAATTTCAAATTTCAAATTTCAAATTTCAAAGTGAAGACATGAATCAAAGCACATACCATCTAAAATTATTCGGTCGCCTCCCGTTCAGGAAAAGAGCCCCCATGCTCGTATGCCTCGCGGTGCTGGCTGTCATATACGCCTATGCGTCGGATTACAACCTGGCTACGGGGACCGGGAACCTGAGCATGGTTCTTTTTCTCGCTGCCAACGTCTATTTCCCGGCCAAGCGGATCCGCCTGCGTTACAACCTGAAAAAGGTCCAAGAACCTTTTGACCGTCTGCTCGTTTTTCATATATGGACCAACACCTCGGCCTTTGTGGTGGCCTGTATTCACTGCTACGTTTCCCTGTGGTCCAACAACTGGCTGATATTGGCCCTCGTGATCATGGGTTGGTTGACGGTGGGCGGATTCCTCATGTGGATAAAGTTTAAACCCGGAAAAGTAAAAAAAGGGATGTACATCCTGCATACCCAGCAGGTGCTGTTTTTTGTAATGGTTTTCGCCATGTTGAAGGGTCACTATGTTTTTTAACAGGAGAACATATGTCAGTCTACATACTTAAAATAATAGGCATTGCCATCGTAACAGGCGTGATGGCCGTCGCAGGGGTATTTTATTTGGGTGCCTCGAAACTGGAAGAAGAGATCGAGATCGAGACCGAAAACAGGGGCTCAAAAGAAAAATGAAATACGCAGCATGCGAAAAGTGCGCCCGGTCCGTGGGCAAGGTCAATATCGTCGGCAATATTCTGATGATCCTGATTAAGGGCTACATGGGCGTGGTGGGCGGCAGCAAGGGCCTGATTGCCGATGCCGTGCATTCCTGTGCGGACCTCCTTGCCACCATTGTCATGATCATCGGGCTGCATATTTCCGGACAGGAAAAAAACGAGGATTACCCCTACGGATACGGAAAAGCCGAGTACATTGTTGCCGTGGTCATCTACTTGTTTTTATTTGTCATCGGCTGCTATATCCTTTTTGACGGCGCAAAGGCGATCCTCGAGGGCCGCCGGGTTACCCCCTGTTTGTCGGCGGCATGGGGCGCAATTTTTTCCATTGCCATTAACGAACTCATGTTTCGTCAAAGCGTATGCGCCGGCAAACAGATCAACAGCCCGTCCATTACAGCCAAAGCCTGGGAGAGTCGCTCCGACGTCCTCTCCTCCATAGCGGTGTTGATCGGTATCATCGGCGCCAAAATGGGATTTCATTTCATGGACCCCCTTGCGGCCATAATCGTGGGCGTCATTATCCTTCGCGTTTGCGTGGAGCAGGTAAAGGGGGCCATCACGAATCTGATGGACGGCGCGCCGGAAGAGGAGGGGATGGATGATGAAGTTCGAGAAGCCCTTGGGTGTGTGGCCAACGTGTCAAACATCCAGGAAATCAATTCCAGGGAAATGGGGCAGGAACTGGAGCTGGAAATCCGCCTGGGGGTCCCAGAAGATATCACGGTTTCTCAAGGGGAGACCATAAAGCACGAAACAATACAGGCTATCAAGGACGTTATTGACAGAAAACTGCGGATAAAAGTCATGTTGTTTCCGGTTTCCTGCAATGCCTGAGGGGAAGAATTATGAAGAACGTTGAGTACACTTTCTGCATGAGCCAGTTCAAACCCGCCATTGCCGCCCTGGCGGTCCTCATTGTTGTTGTCATTGGGTGGACCGGATGGCACTGCTCCCGGGAACGAACCATGCGTGGCAATCTTTCCCTGGCGGCGGTTACCCAACCGACTGCCCCGCCCATCGCCGTCAAGGACAAGATGCTGCACCCGTACTGGGGAAACTGCAACAAATGTCACGTCACCACGGGCGCCGGAAAACCCATATCCAAGGTAATGGCGGCCGCCCCCATATCCATCAAGAACAAGATGACGCATCAGTACTGGGGGAACTGTCTTCTCTGCCACAAAGTTGTTGATGGTTTTCAGCCCGGGAGAACACATCGCCGCGCCATGGCCGCCGCTGCAAACATGCTGAACGCCAGATCCATCGGCCTGAAAGTCAAAGCGGTCACAGGGGCCGTAATGCGGAAATTCGGGCTGTCCAATGAAGATGGGCTTCTGATTCTGGAAGTGGCGCCCGGATCGGCGGCCGCTCAGGCCGGCTTGATGGATGGCGATGAAATCCTGAGGGCCGGGAAAACGAGACTGGACACCGCCAATGATTTTGATGCCGCCCTGAACCGGACAAAACCCGGAAAGGATATTAAGCTGAACATTTATCGCGGCAAACAACAGCGGAATCTTTTTTTGCGTATCCCGAAAGGCCTCGCACGGGCGGCGGCCACAACACCCATGACCCAAAACCAGATAGAAACCCTGGCCGAACAGTTGGGCGTACCCAAAACACAGGCGGATGTGACCCGGGCTCTCCGAAGACAGAAACAGGCAAGGGTGGCGGCGGCCACAACACCCATGACCCAAAACCAGATAGAAACCCTGGCCGAACAGTTGGGCGTACCCAAAACACAAGCGGATGTGACCCGGGCTCTCCGGAGACAAAAGCAAACAAGGGCAGTGGCGAATGTCAGTACCGGGAAAGTCGTCGTGGCATCCTCGGGGCCCGGTCTCGATTATCCGGTAGCAGGGCGGTTCGGGGCAAGCCCCTATCTCATCCTGTATGATACCTCCCTGAACAGTTATCGGGTTACTGCGAATCCGAACGTGAACGACGCCACCGGAAGGGGCGTCCAAACGGGACAGTATGCTGTGGATATGGGAGCCTGCTGCATCGTCGCGGGGAATTTCAGCCAAAACGCACTGCACACCCTTGACGCCCTGAGGGTGAATGCTTACGGAGGCTTCGTCGGCTCCGTGAGAGATGCTCTCGCCGCATTCGTCGCAGGGTCCCTTACGCCGACAAATACGATGCCCCGATCGGCACCGCCGAGTCAGACGGCACCCATGAGGGCAGCAGCGGGAAAGGCAGTAACAATCTACTGATTGGGGATTGGATAAAAAGCCGAACGTCCAACATTGGACATCGAACATCCGACATCGAATAATAAGATTACAACTTAAGGCACTTGCAAGAGGGTATTGAGAATGATGAATCGAAACGTAATGTGGCTGGGACCCATTTCAGTGCTCGGCTTCGTCGTTGTTCTTGCCGTAATGTACGGCTGGGTGGGCAGCGTCAACAGCGTTGGCTATGAAGTACGAGAAAGACCCGAAACCGCACAAACCGACCCCCCGAACGCACCGGACCGGCCGGACACGCCCGACCCGGCAGTAAATCCGGCTGAACCGGGCGGGCGTCTCGCCCACCATGGCCAATTCCCGGTGGGTATCGGAAATAACCAGATTCAACTCGTCAACAACCCCACATTCTCGACCGGCATCGGAAATGGCCAGATTCAGCTCATTAACAATAAAACCATTCCTACCGGCATCGGAAACGGTCAGATTCAACTCATCAACAACCCCACGTTCTCCACCGGCATCGGGACCGGTCAGATCCAGTTAATCAACCAGAACCGGCCGGGCGGCCCTTACCTGGGTCTCAGTTTGAGCGAACTAAATGAGGTTGTTCGCACAGATCTCAACATCCCCCCGGGAACCGGGCTTTATGTAAATGATGTTGTCGCTGCATCCCCCGCTCAGAAGGCGGGCGTCAAAAAAGGGGACGTCCTTTTGAAATGCGCTCACAAGCCGGTTCATGCCCCGGAGGCGGTGGGACGAATACTGGCGACCTTGAAAGCCGGGGACGCTGTAAAGCTGCTGGTAAACAGGGATGGGAGAAAAAAATCGTTCCACGCAAAACTGGAAAACGCACCCCTGGGGCTTAACACCGGAGCGATCCAGAATCCGGTTTGGATGGGGGCCGACATTCAGGATATTGACGCAATCATGAAGATACGCTTCAACCTGCCCGATAAGCGGGGCGTGATCATCAGCCATGTGGCCAAGGGATCGCCGGCCCTCGCCGCCGGCCTCAGGAGCGGGGACGTGGTCAGGAGATTCGGGGCAACGAGGATCATGGACGTGAAGCAAATGCAATCTTTGATCCTCAAGGCTCAGCCCGGACAGAGGGTGAACCTCACAATACTGAGAGACGGCCGGCAAAATTCCCTGAACATCGTTATGGAGAGGCATGCCACAGCTGCGGGGAGGGCGGCTTTTCTCGGCCCGGCGGACGTGGCCATAGAAGGCTCGTGGATCGGTATGGATGTGACGGAACTTTCAGCCGGGGACGCATCGGCCCTCGGCCTGCCCGCGGGCATCCAGGGGATACTGGTCAACGACGTGGAGAGCCCGCCGGCCACCATGGTGGGATTTCAAACCGGAGACGTTATCGCCGCCGTCAACGGCCAACCCACTGCGGACATGAAACAATTCGAGACCGCCACCCAGAAGCAGTCCGGCGCCGTCGTTGACGTGATCAGGGGGAATAAACACCTGTTCATCAGCGTTCCGCCTCCCGGATTTACCCAGCAGGGCACCCAGTTGAATGGGGGACTGAACAAGATGCGGCAGGTCGCACTAACAAGGCCGGTGACCGGGAAATTGGGCGTCCTTGCCTCCGGGCCCGACCTCAATAGTGTTGTGTGTGGAAACCTGAGAAACGGTTTCTATCTCGTCCTGGTGGATCTTACGAACGGTTCATACGCGATCTTAGGGCCCAATGAGCTGGACCCGCTGTCCGACGTCATGCAGCAGTATCAAGTGACAAGTCTTGTATGCACCGATATTTCAAGGAATACAGCCGGCGCCCTGGCCCAACTCGGGGTTCGGATCTATGCGGGCGTCACCGGGCCGACTATGGACGCGATCAAACTGTTCGAGACGCATCAACTGGTTGCCATGAAAGGGTTTTGAAGGTTTAGAGATGAACATGGAACATCGAACATCGAACGTCCAACGTCGAATAAAAGAATGGAAAACACCATTTCATGACGTTACTTAGACCGACAATCATTCTTCTGGGGATTTTTTTGCTCCCGCTTTGGGGGGGGCCGGCGTCCGCGGCCGTCAACAATCCCCCTCCTTTGCAGCAATTGCAGGAGAGCGTCAACCATGCGGTGGCCTCGGTGCGGCACTCGGTTGTCACCGTCAAAGCCCGGAAAAAAAGCACCTCCACAGGAGGAGGGACGCTCTGGTATGAAAGTATCGGATCGGGTTTCTTCGTGGACGCGCGCGGTTTTATCTTGACCAATTATCACGTGGTGGAAGAGGCCGAAGAGATCACGGTGACACTTTGGCGTTCGGGGAAAAATGAATTTCAGGCGCGGGTCGCGCATGCTGACCGGACCTTGGATCTCTCACTGCTCAAAATTGACGACGTGGAAACATTTCCCGTGGTCGGATTCGGCAATTCGGACAGGATCGAGACGGGGGACTGGGTCATCAGTATTGGAAGCCCCTTCGGATTTGATCACAGTATTTCGCTCGGCATCGTGAGCGACCGGCACAGGGACCTGATGATTGAAGGACTGCACTATAAGGATATGATTCAAACGGACGCCGTCATAAACGAGGGAAACAGCGGAGGACCCCTGGTGGATATCCTTGGGAACGTCATTGGGGTGGGAACGGCTATCTACGCCCCCGACGGAACCTATACCGGACTCGGTTTCGCCATCCCCATCAACCGGGCGAAACACTTTTTCACCCGGGTGACGGGCGCCGTTCGCGTTGCCCTGACGGCACCGGTAGGACCGGCAGGCAACAAGGAGCCGATCAACCTCAACAAAAGAATGCCCAACGACGCCATCCATCAGGAGTTCAGCGACTGCACCGCCTGCCACACCATCACCACAAAGATGGTGATCAGCCGGAATGCGAAAATGAACCATAAAATGGTGGGGGGCGCCTGCGACGTGTGCCACACCTTTGTAAACGATAAAGTGGCGGCGGCGGGACCTGTGACGGTTGCCAACACGCGGCTCGCGACACCGCCCGGCGGCGCCGACCGGGTTGCGGGCTTGTACACCAACATCATCCTCAAGTTGGCGTTGCTCACATTGGTGGTCTCCATTGTCTTCACCATGATGGGTGTCGGCGGGGGATTTCTCTACGTCCCCATCCTCCTGTCATGCGGCCTCGGTTTCCATACGGCGGTCACCACCAGCCTGGTGATGCTGACCGCCGCCCAGATATCGGGCCTTTACATCTTTTTCCGGTCCGGCCTGGTGGATGTCAATATGGCCGTCAGGCTGGGCGTACCGACCATGATCGGTGCTTTCGCCGGCGGGATGCTGTCGGAACATTTCAACGTGAACTTTCTGGTCATCCTTTTTGCCGCCACCATGTTCTTTGCCAGTTATTCCATGATCCAGGATCAAACCCAACTGGAGGGGATAGGCAAACACCTGCCCTTGAGTTCCTGGGTGTGGCAACGTGATTTCATGGGCTCCGCCTATGCTGTTGACATGTCGGTCGCCACCCCCCTCACCTTCGCCATCGGATTTATGGGCGGGTTACTCGGCCTTGCGGGCGGGTGGCTGAACATCCCGCTGATGGTGATCCTTTTCGGCGTACCCATGAAAATCGCCATCGCCACCTCGTCGCTGATGGTGCCCGCCACGGGATTTGCGGGCCTTGTGGGGCACAGCTTGTTGGGTCATTTCGAAATGAAGCTGGCCTTGAGCCTTTCCGTTATCACCATCATCGGCGCGCAGATTGGTTCTCGCATATCCGTAAAGACGGAAAGCAATCTGCTGCGGTTTGTCTTTGCTTTTGTGCTGAGCCTGGTGGGGCTTTGGATGATTTTGATGGTGTTGTAAAAAAAATCAAATGGTGGAAGTTTCCTTTATGAAAAAAAATAGGATTTTCGCAGTTCGCAGGTTTTTCTGGCCCCTCGTAGTCTTGGGGGCAATTGCCGTGGTGGCGGTGTTTACCAATGCCATGGTTTTAAACCACGGATCCGCCGAATTTACCCCCGCTTTGTCGGGGCAGAACCCCCTTTCTATTCAGGCGCCGGTTCTTCGAGGTGACCCGGTTGCCTCTCCCGACGCCGCTGTGAAGATGCAGGACGGCATCAGCCATGTGGCATCCATGGTCAGGGGGTCAGTGGTATCGGTCAAGGCACCTTTTTCGGGACAGGCCGCCCTGGGGAGTAGTGGGCTGACGTATGTTGCCCCCCATCCCGGAAATTCGGGCCTTGTGGGTTCGGGATTCATTATCGACAGCCGGGGTTACATCATCACCACCTTTCGGACCGTGGGCAAGGCGACACGGGTTCGGGTGTCACTGTTTTCCGGTAACCGGAAGGAATACGAAGCGGACGTCATCGCCGTTGACCCCCAAACCGATCTGGCACTGTTGAAGATACTCGCAAACGACGTTTTTCCGGCGATTATCCTCGGCAATTCCGACCTGGTGGAGATCGGTGATATCGTTTTTGCCGTTGGAAGCCCTTTTGGGTTTTCCCGGACCGTGACCATGGGGATCGTGAGCAGCAACCGGCGGAATCTGAGTATCGACGGGACGAAGTATCCGGATCTGATTCAGACGGATGCCGCCATCAATGAGGGAAACGACGGCGGACCGCTCGTTAATATCAGGGGCGAAGTGATTGGTGTAAACATGGCCTACTACAGGCCGAACAGCCGGTTTTCGGGCATCGGCTTTTCTGTGCCCATAAACGACGTGCGAAACTTCGTTTCTAGAAATTAGAAATTTCAAGGAGAGTGGCATGACAACGAGAGTTATTTTTCTAGCGCTGGCGGTCGCCCTTTTGATTTACGGGATCACGGTGGGGGATTTTATGGAGACATGGCGCAACGGCGCCACCCTCTGAACCTCATGCATCGGGTTAGGATAACCCGGGCAAGTTTGTTACTTGAAATTTGAAATTGGGAAGTGGATTTTTCAAGTTTCAAGTTTCAAGTTTCAAGTTTCAAGTTCCAACCTACTTTGGAGGAAACGGAATGCTTAAAGAGTATTTTGGTTTAGACTTTGGAAAACTCGGGTACGTTTTTGGATTGCTGATAGGCGCAACTGTGTCTGTCACCTTGATCTATTGGGCCGTTTTCGGGTTCGACACATGGAAGGAAGAAGCCCAAAGGGCGTCTGATCTCATGATGGCGGCCGCCGTGGCACCCGTTACCCGGACACCCGCTCAGAACGGAGGAGCGGGCCAGTATGTTTGCCCGCGGGACGGCGCGGTGGGACTGCCCAACTTTGATGCGAACGGTGTCCCCCATTGCCCGGTATGCGGACAGGTCATGGGGTTCAACAAAATCCGGTCAACCAGCCTCGCGTTGGCAGCGGGTGCAGGCTGACCTCCCCCTGCCGGCCTGGGAGGCGGGCAAGGTGGCGGTGGACTGCGTCTGGGCGCATTGGGAACGCAAAATGGCCAGCCGTGAGTGAGACCGTAAAGCGGGCGGCGCCCGCTCTAGAAATTAGAAATTAGAAATTTGAAATTTGGCCCTGTTCTTAAAAAAGGGCAAGCTTCTGCTTTTCCAAATTTCAACTTTCCATTTTCAAATGTCTTCGACAAAAGAGAGCAAATGATTCTTTCACGATTCAGGATATTGACCCAAGGGACAAGCGCCGTTCTTGCCAACAGCTATGTGGCCGCTTTCTACACGCGGGCGGTCAATGCCAATCCCCTGAAGGGGGTGTGCGTGCCGGTCCTGAATTGCTATGCCTGCCCAACGGCCCTGTTTGCGTGCCCCATCGGGACATTGCAGCACTTTGCGGCGATCCACGCTTTTCCCTACTATCCACTGGCGTTCATAGTCCTCATCGGTCTTTTAATCGGGCGGATGGCCTGCGGCTGGGCCTGCCCCTTCGGCCTTCTCCAGGATCTGATGTACAAAATCAAGTCCCCCAAGTACAAGGCGCCACCATGGTTGACGCACCTGAAATTTCCGATCCTGTTCATTTTTGTATTCGCCCTCCCCTACCTGACCGGCGAGCTGTGGTTTTCCAAGCTGTGCCCGGCCGGGACCCTGACCGCCGGAATCCCCTGGGTCCTGTGGAATCCCGTGAACCCCGCGACGGGCATGCCGGTTCTGCCGAATGGTCCGGGGGTTATTTTTTACCTGTGTCTCGTAATCCTGGCGGGTTTTCTGGTCTGGTTTGTTCTAACTCGGAGGCCGTTCTGTAAAGGGATCTGCCCCATGGGGGCCATTTTGTCCATTTTCAACCGGTTCAGCATATTCCACCTCCACGTCAAGGAAGGGTGCGATGGATGCCAAACTTGCAGCGACAATTGCCCCATGGATCTGGATGTATCCATAGACGCGGATTCCGGGGATTGCATACGATGTCTGGAATGCACCAAGTGCGGGCACGTCAAACTGGTTACCCCTTTTTCTCATGAGGAGAACGTTCGATGGGAAAAGCAATAAGTTCACTGAGTGATCGAACCATCTGGCTCCTCGTGGGCGTGGTTCTAGCCTGCGTCGTCCTGGTGCTCACCATTGTATTCACCCACGACATGGAAAAGCCCAAGAGCCCTCAGGCCGCTGTGGCCGCCGGCTTCAATCAGATGTTCTCAGTGGGGGAATGGAAACCGGGGATGGGGCAGAAACCGTTGGTGTACCACCCCGCAGGCTTTGACCTGCCTGTCTGGAAGCCTCTTCCCCCGCGGTAGGGACAGGTCCGGCGGCAACGGGGGAAAAATCCCCGACAAACCCATAATCGTAAAAGAGCGAGATAATCAGATGTTTAAAACATTCACAACCATTACCCTGACCGCAGTTGGCGTGTTGTTCGGAATGCAGAATTTCGATCATGTTCCCGTATATCTGTTTTGGGGACGAGCCATCAATATCCGATTGATTTTCGTTATCGCCATAGCGGGAATCGGAGGGTACCTGATCCGGCATTTCATCGGGATGGCACGGGAAGAAGCGTTGAAAAAAAGGATTCATGCGGAAAGAATCCACACCAACAATCGACTGAAAAAAAAGAAACCGACAAAATCTTATGATGAAGACGAACTTTAAGGTGGGCTTCCATGCGTTTTGAACGTTGTCAAAAGTGCGGGGAAAAAACCGCGTTTGCCGGCATCTGGACCAATGTGGTGCTGGTTGTCCTGAAAATTACGGTGGGCGTGACCAGCGGGAGCAACGCCTGCATTGCCGACGGACTTCATTCCGCGTCCAATATTATCACCGCATTTGCCATCATTCTCAGTCATAAAATAGGGAGTAAGGCACGAAACAGCCGATTCCACTTCGGCTACGGGAAAATCGAGTTCGTGGCGGCGGGGGCAATCAGTCTCCTGATCACCGCCGGAGCGGTTGTTCTCATTTTCGTTTCCATCGACCACCTCATGCGGGAACCGAAGGCATCACCGCACTTTTCCGCCGTACTGGTGGCCATCATATCCATCGGTGCCAATGAGATGCTGTTCCGCTTTATGCGGTGCGCCGGCACCCAGCTCAAAAGCCAGACCATCATTGCCAATGCCTGGGCAAACCGGGCTGACTGCTTTTCTTCCCTTGCCGTCATCATCGGCGTGGTGGGGAGCAGGCTGGGGTTTCACCACCTGGATCCCATCGCCGCGCTTTTCGTGGTGGCCGTCATCATTAAAGTGAGCGTCAAAATTCTTGTGGATTCGGTGAAGGCCCTGATGGATTCTTCCATCAACGACATTTATGGCGAACAGATAACGGACATTGTCGGCAATGTGGCGGACGTGCGCGGGGTCCAGGAACTCAGGACACGGCATATCGGCAAAAAAATATGGATTGACCTGGATATTCTCATTGACCCCCACAGCACCGTCGGCGAAGGAAACAGGGTCGCGGAAAACGTGAAAACGGCCCTAAAGAGGAAGATAGCAGACCTGGAGAGGGTGATGGTCCACCTGGAACCCATGGAATCCCTGGAGAGTCCCAAATGATTGGCGCATTGCCACGAAACGGACGCAGGCAAATCCCCAAGACCGTTGGATTTAATAGAATAGATCGCAACGTCGTTCTTTTCCTCGGCTTGCTCTGTTTCCTGGTTTTCTGGTCTTTCTGGGGCGACCGGATAGAAAAAGCGGTCTATGATCAGTCCTTTCCGGGGTATAATGCCTACGGCGACGTGGGCATGAAAATCGTGGTGTCCGCGTCTGCCGCAGGCGAGCCCCTTGTGGAGGTACTGACGGTTTCCGCCGGCACCCCGGCCGCGCGCGCAGGGCTCATACCCGGCGACCGGATTGTGGGGATAGACGGACGAATCCTGTCTTCCACGGATATGGCCTGGCAAGTTTTGGGCAACATGAAGCCGGGGGAAACATACCGGTGGACCATCGATCGAAACGGCCGAAACCGATCGATCCACCTTCACTTAAACGATCAATCCGGACCCACCGGGGTTCTCAGGGACAAGGCTTTTAAATTCAGTTCTCTGTCAACAACCAAACAGGTCATTATCACCCTGCTTTTTTTCAAGCTTTCCCTGGTTCTATTCTATCTTCTGTACAACAAAATCGAAAACCGAACGTTGATTGTCTCCCTTTTTGCCATGAAATTCGTACTGATCGGCTCGTTTTTAGGCGTTTATAACCCCCTCGACGCTTTTTTTGCCATCAAATTCAATGTCCTGTCCCTCCTCATCGGCATGAGCATCATCACGGTGGTTTTAAACGAAGCCGGCTTTTTTAAACGCGTGGCCGGCAGGATAAGCGTTTACGCGGGGGGAAGCGCCCCACGCATGTTCATCAGCTTTTGTCTCATTACCTATTTTTTTTCCCTGCTGGTCAATAACCTGACCACCATCCTCGTGATCGTGCCCATCACCCTGAAACTGGCCGCCACCCTGAATTTCGATCCCCGGCCGCTTATTGTGGGAGAAGTCATTTCTTCCAACCTGGGTGGCGCATCCACTATGGTGGGTGATTTTCCTAATATGTTGATCTCCTCACAGGCCGGCATCGGTTTCGGTCAATTCGTCATTTTCATGATGCCCATCTGTCTGATCCTTCTGGGCTTGATGCTGCTCTATTTCAAGGTGAAAATCCGCACATTTTATTTGCCCGAGTTCCAAAAACCCCGCCCGCCCGAGAGCCCGTCTTCTTCGGAAACGCACGTTTCAAGGCGGGCACAGAGGAGAGGCCTTTTTGTTCTGGGTCACGTTGTTTTTCTGTTTATCATCTCAGGCATGATCTCCCTGAACCCCTCCGCCGTGGCCCTTTTGGGCGGGACGTCTCTTTTCCTTTTCTCGGGGATTGATCGGGGAAAAATCATCCGGGGGCTCGGGTTTAACGACATTTTCTTTTTTACCGGTCTGTTCGTGGTGGTGGGTGGGCTGGAAGCTTCCGGCCTGCTCAACTATATTTCCAAGGCGCTCGAAATATCCTCCCTTGGGCAACCCTGGCTGCTTTGCCTGGTATTGATGTGGGCCGCGGCCTTTTTGACCGCCTTCTTGAATGCGGGTCCCACTGCCGCCCTTTTTTTTCCCGTGGTGATGGGGTGCGCCCTGGCGCCGGATCATCATATTATCTGGTGGGCCCTGTCCCTCGGTATCATGGCAGGATCATCCGCCACTGTTTTCGGCGCAACCGCGGGCCCCGTGTCCGTCACGCTCCTTGAAAAATTCAGCCGCGAAAACCAGATGGATCTGCCCGGAGGCAATACCATCTCCTTCAGGAAGTTTGCGGGAACAGGGGTCCCCCTAATGTTTATTTTTTTATCGGTGTCAAGCGTATATGTGACGTTTTTGTGTCATTACCTATAGAACAATTTAGGGCTATTAGGAGAATCATGAAAGAGAATAAAACAAAATGTGAAGTGTGTCATTTAAGGGGATACAATCCCGAATACTGCCGGTGGCATAAGAAAGCCCTTCCAGGCGTTGAAATGGAGGATTGTGAACCACATGTTTTTTACAGGAAACTGGGTAAAACAGCGGCCATCGGAGCGGGCATCGGCGTCGTATCCGCTGTGGCCGGCGTCGCGGCGGCCCCTGCATTAGGTGTCAAAGCACTCATCGGACACGCTCTCGCCGCGAAAATGACTGCCGGCGGAGGGGGTGCCGCAGTTGGAGGGATTAAGGTATGGTGTAAGTTCCCGAGAAGACGCGGGGCAGCCGAGCGTACCCAAAGGAGAAGGGTGCTCCTACCGCTCTACCTGTCGCGGACCCCCTAAATTTCTAATCATAATCGTAACAGTAAGGAGAACATCATGGAAGAAGAGTGGATGGACTACGAACAGCGGAAGGCCGCCGTTCGCGTCAAAGCCTCAGCGCGGCAGAAGTGGGAGCAGGATCAAGAAGAATTTGGCGCCTTGGAACTTGAAGATCGAGGCCGCCAACTGACCCTTTCCGATGTGACCCAGGTGGGGAGCAAGGTGGTTATCGGTGGGGGGGTCGGGCTTCTGGCCGGGGTTGCGGGCATTGCGGTGGTGGCCAGTGCCGCCGAAGTGGTGGTGGCCGGCGTTGTCACCAAGATCGCCGGCGTTGTGGGCTGCGCCGTGGGCTTGTCCCTCGGCATCAACAAGTACAAAGGGAAGTCGAAGAAGCAGGCAGCCGCCATTTGAACCCTATGCGAATGTAATGGCCCCGGTGATACAAAATTGGGCGCACATACCGCATCCGACACAAGTTTCAGTGTCTACCCGACAGACGGGATTGGAAAAGAGACCTTTTTTGACGATCTCGATGGCACCCCGGGGACAGTTCAGATAACAGGTCTTACAACCGGCGCAGACGGAGGGATCGATATAGGCCCGCAATGATTTCTTCTTTTTACCTTTTCCGGGAGAACGGTTTCCTTCCGCATCGAAAACAGCGCCCTGCGGGCAGATATGGAAACAGGTGCCACATTCTTCGCAAAGAATCGGATCGATGTGAAAACGGACCTTGAGTTCACCTTCAATGGCTTTTTCGGGGCACTTTTTGGCGCAGGCACCGCAGCCGATGCAGTCGTCGCTGATGCGGTAGGGCATGGGGAACAATTACCTCTGTGGATTTCCTGAAAAGGCGTTTTCCAAAGTTCGTCGTGGGGATACTATCATCGGGTTTCAAGAGATTCAAGCAAACAAAAACAACGGCCGGGGCGGTTCATCATGTTGAATATGATCAGCGTGGTAAAAGAAAAACTTGGCGTAAAATCCCATGAGCCGGACGAAAAAATCGATTGGTTGGCGAAAGCGCTCGGGATTTATGGGGACGCGCTCCCTGAAATCCGGGACATGGTCGGCAAGATGATGGAGACGACTGACCCGACCCAAGGAGAAAATCGCACCGCCGACCATATGCAGCAATTATCCCGGCGGGTGAGTGATAGCCTCATCCGGCGGGCCGCCATGAAAACGGGCACAGTGGGTGGTATTACGGCGGCCCCCGTTGCCATACCGGTGCTGGGCGCCCTTGGGACGGCGGTTGTGGGCGTATCCGCTGATTTTACCTATCTCATCAGAAAACAGGTGTGGCTCTGTTATGGGATATCCGCCGCCTATGATATCCGGATGGAGGAGGAGGAACTGAAAGCCGTCATCCTGGCCCTTCTGGGGTTTTCCGGATCGGGCCAGTTGAGCAAAGAGATCGCTGTAAGAGCCGTGAAGGAAATGGTGAATGCCACCGCCTCGCGATTCTTGAGAAAAGGCATTGTGTGGTCCGCCTCCGAGGTAGCGGCGATCCTTACGCCCCGGATGGTCGGCAGAAGTTACAAATTCATTCCATTTCTGGGCATGCCCCTCAGCGCATCGGTCAATATCGCGTCCACCATTATGGTGGGGAACCACGCCAGGAAATTCTTCAGTTCCGAAGATTCGGGAGACGGAAATAAATGAATAAAATACGAAAATCCGTTAATGCCGTTGGAATTAAACCGCAAGCCGGTATTGGGGCCGGGACGCTCGGCGAAAAAGGCCATGCGCATCGGGCCACCATACTTGTGCTTCGGGAAAAGCTTCTAAAGGCCCGGAACAAATTGGCCGCACTGGAACAAAACCTGGAAGACCGGCAAACTGAATTTGACAATCTTGCTCACGCCAACGAAACAAAAAGCCCGGCAGTTGCCAATATTAACCTGGTAAAACACGAAAAGCGCCTGTCTGCGGCCATTCTGGAAACGGAATACGCCACAGCACGTATGAAAAGCGCCCTGGCGGCACTGAATGAACGGTTAACTTCAGAATATACTATTACAAGACAATTAGCCGGCCATACCCCCACCCCCCCCCCCCCCCCCCCCCCCAACGGAAGAATAGAAGCGTGTGACCGGTTTTATGCACGAGAAAGTGGTTCTGAAACTCGGCGGGAGGGGGAAGTGTGATATAATAAACAGTTCCAGAAACCCTAAACGAACGGTAAATGTAGGATATAAAAAAAGAAAAGTTTCTTAAAAGGAGGAGGAAATTATGGCGCATCGGCATGAGGAAGAACAAAAAGACGGCGTGTTGGAAAAGGGTGACGTCGCAGCTAAAACCGAGGGCGTTTCCAAAATATCCGCCTATGAGGTCACTGCTTGGGCTTTTCGAAAGCTGGTATCTGTGGGTAAAAAGGCCCCTGTCATACCGAAAAAGACCCTGAACCTGGTTTCCGGTATCGGAAAATCTGGAAAAGTTCACCGACTGGATACCAAAATTGGGTATGCCGAAAAGAAATTAAGAAGATTACATTATAAGATTGGAAAGATCGGGATCTCCTATTCGGGTGAGGGTGACGTCCTGGAAACCGAGCCCGTTAAGACGCTCATCGTGGAAGTTCGAGAAAATGAAGCAAAAATAGAGAAAATGAAGGCCCAAATCATCGAAATCAAGAAACAAAAAGAAGAGAAGAAAAAAAGGGCCGTGAAGAGGGGGCCCGTCGCGGTACATGAAGAAACCATGGACAAAAGGGACATGGATGCCATCACAGCCGCCATCGATGATACGGCACTCTTCGGTGAATTTTCGACGTCATCGGAAAAAGAGATATTCCAGAAGGTCGCCAATGATCTGTTGGACAGCGAAATTGAAGTCCGGATTCTGGCAGTGGCCGAGCTCGGCAAAATGGGGAAAGAGGCCGCTGTCCCCGTCCTCCTGGAATCAGCGAAATCGAACAACCGGGATTTAGTTTCCGAAATCATCAATTCCCTCATTTCCCTGGGTGATTTGCGGGCCATCCCCCTGTTTCGTGAAAAGGCATCAGACCCCGGCTATAGAGTACGAATCGGGTGCCTCAGGGGTTTGTACAAGCTTGGGGACTACGAGGACGACTTACCGGTTCTCACGGAAGCCCTTCGGGACGATCACCCGGAAGTCAGGCGGACGGCTGCCACATTTCTCGGCTGGAAAGACAGGGTTGAGGCGGCCCCCGCTCTGACGCAGTCCCTGAGGGATGAAGACCGGAGGGTCAGGAAGGCGGCCGTGTCCGCTTTAGCCCATCTCAGGGACGAGTCTTCCGTACTGCCTCTGATCAGGGTTTTGGCTGATGAAGAGTTGGAAATTCGGAAAAAGGCGCTTGAAACCATCCGAATGATAAGTGGTAATGATGCGATAACCTTTGATGTATTTGCCGATGCGTCCGCCATGGCGGCGGCCGTGGACGACATGCGGAACTGGTGGGAACAGGAAAGGCTCGAACGGGTTTATGAGGATAAGACGGATGTTGCGTCAATAGAAACCGACATGATGGAGGCCGAAACAACTGTTGAGGACACACCTCCCCCCGTTGAAGATAAAGAGACATTTCATGACGCCGAAATGCCGGTGCCCGAAGAAGCCGACATAATGGTTGAGGACGTTTATGATGAATCGGGTCTCGGAGAAGATACGGTTTCAGAGGAAGACTCCGGCGACGAATCGGATGTACTTGAAGCGCTTGAACCAGAAGAAGTTAAGGTAACCTCCGAAGGGCAAACGGCTTTTGAGGAATCCGTAATTGAATCCGTAGAAGAAATTGTCGGAAAAAACGCCGCCTCCGAAGAGCAAACCGAGGACGTATCCGATACATCTGAAGAAGATGTGCAGGAAGAACTTGAAACAGCCGCCGAAGAGGAGACACCCGTGGATGAAACCGGTGAAGAAGATCATCAATATCGGGAGTGGGAACTTAAAAGGATGGTCAAAGCGGAGCTTCTTTCTATTTGCGGTGATCTTGGCATTGACGCCGATGAAAACCTGCTCAAATCGGACCTCATTGCACTTGTTCTTGACGGGAAAGAATGAGAAACGGTGTCGTAACCAAAATTGCCATATGAGAGACGGCAATTCCAATGATCGCATTGGATCGAAAAATCAGTGAGTATTTCTTGTCGCAGGACAATTTGTGGGGGATGCGCCTCTTCCAGGCCGTTTCGCATCTCGGTGCCGGCGTCTTATGGCTCTGTGTGTATGCTTTGGGTCTCATCTTTTTCCAAAACGATGCTCACAGGCTCGTATTGACATTGGTCATTGCAGAACTTATGGGTCTGGTCGTCATTATCCCGTTGAGATACTGTATAAGGAGGAACCGGCCGAGCGCAAATTACAAATGCTCACGCATTACGCCCTGGAACCGGTACTCGTTTCCTTCCCACCATGCTTTCAGGGCTTTTTCAATCGCCATCATTGTCGGGGTGCGCCATCCTGGCGCATTTCCCTATCTGATTTGTGCGGCGCTGGCGATCGGTTTCAGTAGAATTTACCTGTCAAAGCACTATCTTACGGATGTCTTGGCCGGGGCATTGCTGGCGGTGGGCGTGGCATGGGCATCGCTGCGGATGATTTGATAACCGGTTTTTGTCGAAAGGGTTTTTCATTGGGATCATTTCATAAAAAGGTATTGCCCGAAATGGCCCTGCTTTTTTTAGTCCATACGGCCAACAATCTGTTGGACCGCTACACCCTGAGATCGGTCCTCAGAGCACAGGCGAGAAGTATTTTTACCGGAAGCCGGGAAAAACCGTATAAACCGGTTCCGGTGGTGGAGCATTGGGCCGATAGCATCATGGAAATCTTCCTGGAAAGCCGGCGGCGCTTTCCAAACAGCATTTGTGTGGACGGACCTCCCGGAAGCGGTAAAAGCACCCTTGGAAGAGCCCTTGCCGAAAGGTGCGGTCTCCAATGGAGAACCATTTACTGGCGTGAGCTAAAGGGCCCCTATCCGTTTAAACCCGGGAGAATTTACGAAAACATACGGCTCATCAGAACGCAGGATATGGACCCATTCGATTGGATTATCTATGTGGATTGTTCCACTGAGGACGCGAAAACACGGGTCATCAGCCGCGACCGGGATGCAGCCCTTGTGGATCTAGTGGATTTCACCCTGTTGAAACGGATCGGAGATACGGCTTTTGCCATGCTGGACGGAGAAGAAATAAGCATACCCGGCAGCCCCTTGAAAATCAAGAGAAGACCCCAACGGGGATACCGGGACCTGGATGAACTGAAAATGAGGCTATGGGACAGGCAGATCGATACCGAAGGCTTTTCAAAAGAAGAATTGTTGTTCATTTACTGCGATGGAAAGCCCAAAAGCGGCATTTTGCCCTATGTCAAGCTTGGGGCCTATAACCGGGAACTTTTCTCGGGGCTGTACGATGCCTTTGCCATGTCCCTCGGCAAGCGGCTTTTAACCTGAGAAGCAAGGAATAATGGATCTCTGCACGGGAACGATGATCAAGGCCTTTTTTTCGAGCAGACCCACGGGAGACTGAAAAGAAATGGAGACTCTAGCCAGGTGGATATGGGATCCTGTTCTTTGCCTGGTGTATCTTGAATTGGGCCTGATCTTTTTCTACCTGACCCGTGGAATTGCCTGGAAAAAGGGTTTGCCCGTTTTTTTTAAGATTTTCCGCCATGACCATTCAATATCGACAGACAGCATTGTTTCTCATCAAAAAGCGTTCTTATCAAGCGTTGCCGCCACTGTGGGGATCGGCAACATTGCCGGTGTCGGGACCGCAATACACCTCGGGGGGCCGGGGGCCCTGTTCTGGATGTGGATGTCCGCCCTTTTCGGCATGTTTTTCAGAATGGCATCCACCTACATGGCCATTAAATTACAACCTGCTGATGTTAAATCTTTATCCTTTGCCACGCCCATGTCCTATCTCGAAAAATATATGACCGGCCGATGGCGTTTTATCTCTCGATTCGTAGCTTTACTTCTCCTGATCCAGGGAGTGGTTCTGTATAATCTGGTCCAGGCAAATTCTTTGTCCCAGGCTGTCCATAACAGATTTGACGTTCCCCATTTATTAACGGCATTTTTGCTGACCCTTTGCGTGGGACTTGTAATTCTCGGCGGTCTGAAAAAAATTGTCAATTACTCCTCGGCAATTGCACCGGTTGTCATCGCCGTTTATACCATAAGCGGGCTTCTGATTTTACTCTTTCGCCCATTGGCATCATTATCCGCATTGGGTCAGGTTTTTTATTATGCATTCAATCCCTGTTCAATTGTTGGGGGCATTGCAGGATATTCGGTATTTCAAGCGCTGCAATTCGGCGTATCGCGTGGCGTTTTTTCTCACATGTCCGGTATGGGGACAAGCACTTTTTTTCAAGCGGCAAACAAAGAGACGCCTGCCACGGGAGCTTTCATGGCAGCCATTACCCCATTTGTTGACACCATAATCATCTGTACGATCAGTGGCCTGGTGATTCTTTCAAGCCCCTACTGGCAAAATCAAACCGGCGCATATCTTACGGCAATATCCTTTGAGGACGGTCTGGGCGTTTCAGGTCAGATCGTCGTTATTGCGAGTTTAATTGTTTTTGCATTTACAACAATTATCGGATTTGCCCATATCTCTGAAAAATGTTTTAGATATCTCGGAGGGAGAGATTCCCTGAAATTTAGAATGGTATTGTTGTTAGTGACCTTTCTTGGGCCTTTCCTGAATTTACGTTTTGTGTGGTCTCTAAGCGATATTATAATCGCAACGATTATTATTTTTCATCTGATCCCCCTTCTATACATCACACTGATCAACCGCAAAGAAATGTACGGCGATCTACAGAAGGTTGCAGAAGACAATCTTTCGGGAAAGAACTTATCTGGCGCCATGTAAGGGCCTCGGCAAGAAATAAACTGATGTTGATGTGTCATAAAAGGATGCCGATAACCCTCTATTCTTCGGGACTCATCTTCCAAACAAAGATATTTCGGGCGATCTCCTTATCGAGAGCAAGCTCGGTATTTTCGAATTTGATGCAAAAGGCCGGATTGATTCTATGCACGATCACAACGACACCCGGCTGCAGCCCCATGGATATCAATTGATGCAAATTTGAATGGCTTCCGGGTTTAATGTAAGTGATTTTCCCTCTTTCGCTGGTTTTAAGGTCGGTCAAACTGACCACGGTGTTGTCAACAACTTTAAGCCTCTTCCGGCAGCACCTTCCCCCCGGAATCGGTTTTCCATCGGGGCATATTCCCGGGTGCCCGAGAAGGGTACAAATTGATTCTTCCACTTCCGGCTCCAGGCAGTGTTCGACCTTACAGGCCACTTTCTCCATGGAGGCGTCTTTCAGCCTGAGGATGCTTGATACCAGTACCTCGGCGAGCCGATGACGACGGATGATGGTTTCACCCAACGCTTTTCCATCACTGGAAAACAGGATTTTACCACCCGTCAGTACGATCATCCCCTTTTCTTCGAGCTCGGCAAGATCGGCTTCCGTGAAATCAACAACACATCTTTTCTTTACAGCGTGAACCGAATGATTTTTGTTTTCACCGGCACACCAGATCGCCTCAATAATCTCTTCCTGTTTTTCAGTCAGCATGGTTCCATCTCCGTTATGGTTATTCTTCAATAATGGGCATCCTTCATAAAAACAAAAAGTAGTTTACACTTTGTTTTATTCGCTGTTTTGAAGAGAAATTTGAAACTGGAAATTGGAAATTAGCACACACGCAATAGTTCAGGTGCGTTATCCAATTTCGAATTTCGAATTTCCAGTTTCGGCATCCGATTTTCAGTCTCGATGTTCGGTTTTTATCCGATATTACACACCACGAAGGAAAAAAGTGTAACCCGATAAACGAAGGATGCCCGATAATGCACTAAATTTCATGTAAATGTAATGCCGAATAGATGGCACGTATGGTTCACAATGCTTCCCACAACAACGGCATAGATCGTGACGGAAACACAAATGGCGGCAGCAACCTTGATCCCACGTTCCTTGAACAAAACAATGGTCGCATTTACGCAAGGGATAATAAATGTCATGACCAGCAGGTTTACCACGAGTTGCAGATTGGTGTATGATCCGCTGAGATGGTCCAGTTCGGTTGCCCCGACTTCCCTCCGGATCATCGTCTTGATAAATACCCTGATGCTTTCTTCAGGAAGCCCCATGAGTTTACTAAAAAACGGACCCGTAATCTGTTCAAGCCAGTCCAGCCCACCGGCCCTTTCAAACAGGAACACAAAGAATGAGGCGATGATAAATACGGGCAGGGCCTCTTTCATGAAGAAATATGTTTTCATGAAAGACATTCTTATGATCTGATGGAGCTTTGGAAACCGCATGGCAGGGATTTCCATGAAGAGCGGGGTCCTGTATCCGGACAAAATCTTATTTGCCAGAATACCTGCGATCAGGACCTGGGAGAGTATCAGGCCGAACAGGGTAATGGTGGCGGATACGGGCATCTGTTCTAAAATAATCAGCATAACCGCCACAAGCGGTGCGCAGGGCAAGGCCAGAAAAAGAAGAAATGAGGCGATGTTCTTTTCTTTTTTGGTGTCCAAAAGGCGTGTGGTCAGGATCGCCATGGTCACACATGAAAACCCCATGACAAGTGGAATGACGCCTTTTCCATTCAGCCCCATTTTTTGAAACAGCTTGTCGAGCAGAATGGAGACCCTGGGAAGATATCCCGAGTCTTCAAGTATCCCGAAAGCGATATAAAAGCAGAAGAGAACGGGGGCCACCAGGCCCAGGGCCAAAAAAACACCCGTGGGAAGGATCCCGAAGTCCGGATCAACAATCATATCTCTTATGAATGCACTCGGAATGGGTTGAACGAGTTTGGTGGTCCAGGGGATCAAAAATCCTTCGAAAAGAGTCCCGTTTATGGTGTCAACCGCAAAAGTTGCGCCAAAAGATCCCACAAACAGATACATGGCATACAAAAAGATCACGGCAATGGGAATACCGGTGGAAAGCTTTGTACACCAGTCCCCGAATTTCATGAGAAAAGGGCTCTTGGGGGGCGGGTGAATCTCCTGAACATCATCAACGATCTGTCCGGCTATCTTGTTATACAGGTTTCCGAGAAGTATGCCGCAGGAGATAGGCGTCTCGGACTGGTATTGATCCGACAGATCCTTGAGTTGCTCAAGCATGCCGCTTCCGAATCGGGTTTCCACATATCCTTCAATGCCACTGTCACCCGCAAGCAAAAGGAGACCCGTGGCCCTTGTGGATATGGACTCCGATTTAAGCAGTTTGGCGACGATTTGGAGGAACTGCTCGATCTTTTCAGGGTATTCGACGAGCCGGTTGGGAACTCTCATTTCTGTGATGCCCGACATCACCTTTGACACCCCTATCCCTTCATTGGCAATGGTCGTGAATACATCGATACCGAGTGTTTCGGAAAGCTTTTTTGCGTCGATCTCGATCCCCCGGGGGGGCGCCTCGTCGATCATATTGATGTCGAGGAGCATGGGAAGACCATATTCCGCATATTGAAGGGCGATGGCGATGGAGCGTTTCAAATTCTTGGCATCCGCCACCAGAATAATTCCCCGGATATCCTTGTCAGTGGTATGCGGCAAGAGGAGATCTCTCGAGAGGCGGTCGTCTTCATCGGTGGAAAATATTGAGAATATCCCGGGGGTATCAAAAATCTCTCTTTCCGTATTCTTGACATGCCCCGTGGTAATCGAAGTGGTGTTGCCCGATATGTTAAGGCTCGCGGTTTTGGTTCCGGACATCCGTGAAAACAGGGCAGACTTTCCAACATTCATGTTGCCCACAATGGCAATACCGGCGTTTTCATCCATCATCTATCATTCTTCCTTTGCTATTGCTGAACAGCCGCCATCAAAATAATGCGCTGAACCTATGGCTAAAACGTTGCAGTTGTCAAGGGAAATTAATGGTGCTGATTGTGGAGAAGCGTTTAACCGGATTTTTCTTTTCGCCACAGGCGGGAAAGGGCATCCAATCGTTTTCTCACATCCTTCTCCAGAGATTCCAGCTTTCGGGTTGTTGCCGTCAGGCAATCCGACCAGTCGCGGGCGAGGGCCTTGGTGATCCGCAGTTGATGCCTTTGTGCCATGGCCTTCATCTTTCGGGCATAGCCGCGATAGAAACGGATGGAGAAAAACAGCCCGATCAGGGCATAACTCAGAAGGGCCGTCAGCCCCCGTGGACTGAAAAGGGTCTCGATGCCGGAAACGAACAGTCCAAAAAAACTGCCGAAACCCGGATTGTTGAAAAATTCCCGCAAAGTCCTTTCTCCCATAAGCACCGCCAGGAGGCAAAGGGTCAGCAGGCCATAAACCAGATACTGATTCAAGCGAAACATCCGGAGGGCCGGCCCCCGCTGTCCATCGAGCCCTTCGGCGGTCAGAGACAGGGCTTGTCCAAGCTGTTCAAATTCCATTTCCAGGTTGATACGCTCGCTGACTTCCTCCCACAGGCGGGGGGGCAGATTTTCACGGAGAAAACGCTGGTGCAGACGATCCTGAAGCCACTGCAATGGCCTTCTTAACGTTGCGGTGGTTTCCTCCGGCGGAAGATAATCAAGAGCATCCGGAGAATCCACCGGGCGAAAACGAGCCCCACTTACCGTTTTCAGCAGCAGGCCCAGTGCGTAACCCGGTCCCACCAGCGGCCACAAATCGCCCGGCGTCAGGCCGACCGTCGATTGGGAATATCGCTTTTCCATCCAGATCTGAAGGGTTTGACGCGCCGCATGATCCCATCCCGAACGCTTTTCCTTCACGCGATTAATGGTTTCCCGTAAAATGCCATGGACCCCCTCCAGATTCCTGCGCTCCCTTTCAAAGGGCGTAAAAAGCTTTCGCACCGCCACTTCCAGATTGGCCGCTTTGATGGCTGTAATGGCTTTAATGCTCCGCTGCTCGAGAAGATGGCGCCGGAAGAGATGAAACTGGTTCCAGGAGGCTGATGGGTCCGAATGATCGGCATTTTCGGCCGACAGCGCGAAGATCAGGGGATCATCCATACCCTTTTTTTCCAGATGACCTCGGAAACTTTTCAAAACCCGAGCGATCCGGTCGGAAACGTCATTGTCCTCCCGAGGCGCCTGAAGCAAATCCACCTTGTTGAGAACAAAGGTGAAATATTGACGGGCCTTTGGCGTTGTTTCCAAAAAGTTATAAAAATCAGCGTCCGCGTATTTATCGGGGGATGTCACCCACACCAGTAAATCAAGATGTTCCAGGAAGGCCATAACGCGGGCTTTATGTTCCGTCAAAATGCTGTCAAAATCAGGTAGATCGCAGAGAAGGAGCGCCTTGATGGGATCGGCCCGGTGGGTCACATCCTGCCAGGGGATGTTGTGAAGCTCAGCCTGAGGCAGCGGGTCCACCTCGTCGTGGCGGTAAATGAGGACACGTTCCGTATGGGGTCGCCGGTAGCTGCTGGAGGCAATATTTTCGTGGGCAAGCGCGTTTAAGAGAGAGGATTTACCCACCCCGGTGCCTCCCAGAAACCCCACGGTAAGGTACCGGCCTTCGATATTTGAGAACTTAATCCTCAAGCCTTTGGATTGATCCCTCAAGGTTTTCCTTTCCCGTACCGGCAGGGAAAAAAGGGACTCCTGTTCCAGCAGGCTGTCAACGCGATCGAGATCTTCCCGGATGTCCAATGTGTGCTTTTTCATATTCCAAGCCATGGCATCTTATAAACGTTTTGCCCGATTTTCAATGATCGAAAGCGCTTCAGGGGGTGTTTGCAACTCTGTCAGGCATTGTCTGTAACGAAGCGATTGCGCTTCAACAATTGAGGTTAGTCCGTCTTTATGAATAGTCGCCAGTTCACGGGTAATTTTAGAGATTTCCTCATAGGCAACGAGTTCGGCAGCGCCCTTTGTGATGAAGGGTGCAAGGGCCGAGTCCACCACCGCATCCAGCATGGAAAAACCGCCCCCCAAAGTGGCTGCCACGGCGATGAGGAGGACGCCCCAGAGGATAGACGCGGTATAAATGCTCCATTTTTTCTTTTTGGAAAGGCCATTCGCCAGAGTTTGAAAGCGCTCCTCGATCCAATGAAGGAGTTCTTCCCGTTGTTTATTCATCCGGTCCAGAACGTCCCGCTCCGTAAGCGTCAACCCGGGTCGGCGCAGCTCCGCCGCCATGGGAGCAGCCGCATCGACCGGGGACAGTTTTTCCAACACCCGGCGATTGAATTGTTCCAATGCCGCGAGCAAGGCTGTGGGATCGCTGTTCTTGCCCAGTCTGTTCAGATCTTCCCGGCGATGCTCATTCTTGCGGGACTTACGCCCGGTAAGGAAACGAAGGGGCTTGAGAATGACACCCTGAACCAGCCTCCTCGGTTTGGCCAGAAGGTCATAACGGGCAAAAAGCCGCCTGATTTCCATGCGTATGTATTGATTGCTGTTGGCCTTGAACCGCGATTCCTCTCCCTCCAAAAGAGCATCAACGGCCTGAAGAGAAAACGTTTCAAGTTGTTCCAGCCAGAGCCGGGCACCCTGTTCCTCTGCTTCGAGGAGATGAGCAAGCCGGGTAAGTTTCTGTCGGCTGCGCTCAACCCGGGCCTCTTGCTGTTCCGTACAAAGTGACTGGATTTTTTCAGGAGCGAGATCCTCCCCCAGGGTTTTCAGGAAACCCTGAACCAGCGGTTCCCCGGACAGTTCCGTCGGAACGCCGCCTTCCACGTGGGGAAGAACATGGATGCGGTTTTCTGACAGAACCAACCCTTCGGTTTCGGTAATTTTCAGAATGTCGGCCCGATCAAGGGCATCCCCAACCTTGTTGAGCAGATAATAGACCGGTTTATGGTCTTCCAGAACCCGGCGCAGGACCCGGGTCGGAATGTCGTCGGCATACTTTTCGGGGCTTGCCGTAAAGATCACCACATCGGCCAGAAGGTAGAGATTTTCCGCGATAAGGCGATTCTGTTCTTCCACGCTGTCCACATCGGGGGTGTCCACGATGATCAGATGGGAGAGGCGTTCCCGGTTGTGTGAGATGACCCATAGTCGGCCCGGAACGCCAGCGGCCGGTCCCTCGCCGGAGGATTCGGCGGGCGAATGCCCATGGACCCGCATTTCCGGGAAAGGAAATGCATCGTTCCATTCAATGCTTTCGTGGGCATAGGCGACCGGGCCGAAGGTTTTGGGCCTTTCGACCCCCGCGATGCTTAGATCAGCACCGCAAAAAACATTGAAGAGCGTAGATTTCCCGGTGCCCGTGCCGCCCAGAAAGACGACCCATGGGTTCAGGGTTTTCGCCTTGTATCGGATGACCGCCAACTCACGGCTGAGTTCCCGGGAAAGGGCCGGGATCTCCGCGCCATGGGGCGACAAACCGGAATATCGAACACGCTGTACGGCGGAAATAATTGGACTAAAAGACATTTCCCAAAAAAACCCAAGGCAAAAGAATCAAAGGAATCAAACAGCCGGTACTTTTCCAACCTCTCCGGGGTAATGATTTACGGGGCGTAACCAACGGCGCTTCTCCGAGTAGCGGGTTCACTGCCTCCCCGGCGATGGCATATGCGAAATAAAAATTTACACTTTTTCCCTTACGGTTGTATATTTCCAATAAACGCCTTTAGCCTTTCGCATGCTTCAACGAGTAGCCGGTACGTCTCATCCGCTCCATCCAGATTCCCATCCTTGCCCATACGTTCAAGCTGAAACGCAACATCAGAGGCCTCTCCGGCAGCGAGGTATTTCAAAGTGCCCTTGAAAGCATGGGCGCTCTCGTTCAGAGCGGATGGGTCTCCGGCATCGATGGCACCTTTGATACTCGCAAGCACTTCAAGATAATCACCCATAAAATCTTCGAGGCATTCCATTAACAGCTCGTCGTCCCCACCCATTATTTCCAGAAGCTCTTCCATGTCTATCGTGGCATCTTTCTGATCCATGCAGGGTTCTCCTATCATCGTTTATTCTGTTCTCGGAATTTCTTCTTCTGAAACCGGATCGAGAGGTCTTTCGAGATAGCTTGCGATCCTGTTTCTACCCTCGGCCTTTGCTCGGTAAAGGGCCTTGTCCGCGTAGGAGATCAGATCACCCACACTTTGAGGATCGTGTTCCTTCACCGATGCCAGACCGATACTGACCGTTATGATTGTTGATGCGATCCCGTCTGTATAGGGATTGGCTTCGCAATAGGCGCGGAGCTTTTCAGCCGTTTGACGCGCCCCTTCGATTCCGGTGTGCGGAAGCAGGACCATGAACTCTTCTCCGCCATATCTGAATGCCGGATCGGCACTTCTCAGATTTCGTTTCACTCGCAGGGAAAACTCTCTTAATACAACATCCCCGAAGGTATGTCCGAATGTATCATTGACCTTCTTGAAGTAATCCAGGTCCATCAACAGACATGACAGGTCTGTTTGATACCTCGCAGCACGAATAAATTCCTGCGAAGAGACATCCTCCATATGCCGGTGATTGTATAAACCCGTCAGGCCATCACGGATTGAAAGATCGTTCAACAGCCTGTTTTTTTCCTCAATGATCCTTTTGCTGGTTTCCAATTCCTCGACGGTTTGCTCAAGGTTCCGGGTCAATGCCTCGAGCGTCTTTTTCTGTTGATACAGTTCGAGGAAAATATTCACTTTGCTTTGCAGAATATCCGGGTCCAGGGGTTTGAAGAGATAATCCACGGCCCCTGCTTCATACCCCTTGAACACGTGCTTCTGTTCTTTGCTGATGGCGGTCACAAAGATGATGGGGATATGCCGTGTTTCCGCGTTGCCTCGCATCAATTCGGCGGTCTCGAACCCATCCATTTCCGGCATCTGCACGTCCAGGAGGATAAGGGCAAAGTCATAATCCAGAAGCAGGCCAAGGGCCTCATTGCCGGAGAGCGCTTTTAACAGGTTAAGCCCGGGCCTATTCAGGATGGTTTCAAGGGCCAGGAGGTTCTCGGGCCTGTCGTCCACCAGAAGGATATTTATTTTTTCAGTATTATCCATTTTCTCCATGACAGGTTATGGATTACGCCCCAACGCCTTGATAAACGCGCCGATTTCACCAAGGGGCAGGACAAAGTCGGGATCAGCGGCCGCTATTGCGGCATGCGGCATGGCACTTGCTTCGGCGGTCTCGGGATCCTGAACAAGCGTAAGCCCCCCCATCGCCTTGATTTCTTTAAGGCCCCCGGCGCCATCACTGTTGGCGCCCGTGAGGACCAAACCTGCCAGAGTGTCACCATATACATATGCGGCAGACTCAAATAGCACATCAATTGAGGGGCGGGCATAATTGACGGCCCGGGCCACGGATAGAGAAAGGGTATGGACGTCTTCTATTAACAAATGATAGTTGGGAGGCGCAAAATATACCGTTCCGATCACGATGCTTTCCTTTTCATCCGCCTGTTTTACCCGCACGGCACAATCATTGTCCATAGATTTCTCCAGATAATCATCGGAATGGGGATGCCTGTGTATGACGACCATGATCGCCAGTGGAAAATCTTCCGGCAGAACTCCGAGAATTGTCTTGAGGGCCGCCCAACCACCGGCGGATGCGCCGATGACAATAGCATCATATGGGTTTGCACTTGCCACTTTGAAATTGGAAATTGGAAATTCGAAATTGGATAACGGATACACATGTTTCATGCCATCCAATTTCAATTTTCAAATTTCAAGCCTCCTATATATCTTCTCTTTCTTCACAACGCTTTCGAACCTGTCCGCATGTTTCGAAAACATCATACTTTCTTTCGACCCCAGACAAAGAAACCCACCCTTCCGAAGGCTCTCGGCAAAAAGCCCGAACACGCGATCTTGCAGTTCCCTGCTAAAATAGATGAGGACGTTTCTGCATATAATGAGATCCATTTCTCCGAAAACGCTATCCGTTACCAGATTGTGATCGGAAAAGACAATGTTTTTTCTCAAACGCCTGTCCATAATCGTACGGTCATAGCGGGCGGTGTAGTAATCGGCAAAAGAGGCCAGACCACCAGCCATTTTGTAATTTCGGGTGTAACCCTTCATCCTGTCAATGGGAAAAATTCCATTTTTTGCCTTGTCAAGGACGGCTTCGTTGACATCCGTCGCGTAGATGGTCGAGGCATCAAGCACCCCCTCCTCCCGAAACAGGATGGCCATGGAGTAGACCTCCTCACCCGTTGAACAGCCGGCATGCCACACCTTTATAAACGGCTGGTTTTTCAACTCCGGGACAACGGTTTCCCTGATGGCCTTGAAAAATAACGGATCCCGGAACATCTCCGACACATTGACGGTGAGGTCCAGGAGTAGTTTTTCAAAAAAACCGGGGTTATAGAGAAGATCATGCTGCATCTCGGAAATGGTGGAAAACTCCGACTTCGAAAGCCTGCCCAGGACGCGCCGCCGGATGGACGCCTTTGAATAATCCCTGAAATCATACCCATATTTCAGGTAGATCGCCCGGATTAAAAGGTCTATCTCAATTTTTTCGTTTTCCCGGTTATCCATGGTGTTTGAAATTTGAAAATTGAAATTAGGGCATAAGGATAAATCCGATTTCATTTCCTGTTCATATTTTTCTTCGTACTCGTTATAAATGCATTCAATTTCGGTCCCAATTCATTGATGATTTTTGTGAAATTGTCGCTATCAGCGTCACTAATGATTTTCCTTCGAATTAGTTTTCGCAGCCATGCCTTTGTTTCCTCAAAAGACCCCCTGGCATAGTAATAGAAGTTCTTCCGGTCGGCAGATGTGTATCGACCATAGCCCTCCGCAAGATTGGCCGCAATGCTGTCCGAAGACCTGATGATTTGATATCCTACAGTTCGCCTAACCTTTTCAGGCCATTTCTCATAATCGCGCCAAACCATATCTGAAAGCCTCTCGGCCAAGACATAAACATCCAGCTCATAAAGCGCCTTCATGGCCATATCTCTCACTATCAAATTTCAATTTTCCAATTTCCAGTTTCAATACAACCATACCCTCAACATGGAAAAAAGTCTGTCCACATCAACGGGTTTGGCCAGGTAGTCATTGGCGCCCGCTTCGATGCATTTCGCCCGGTCGCCCTTCATGGCTTTCGCCGTCAGGGCGATAATGGGAAGATCCCTGAACCGCCGCTCTTTCCTTATCTCCTCCATGGCCTCGAAACCGTTCATCTCGGGCATCATGATATCCATCAATACCAGATCAACATCAGGATTCTCGTTCAACCGGTCGATCCCGTCTCTCCCGTTCTTACCGACCACGATATGTATGCCTCTTTCTTCGAGGATCTTCTTGAGAGAAAAGACGTTGCGCATATCATCATCCACCATCAGCACTTTTTTCCCGGCCAAAATGCTCTCTTTGTCATGAACCATCCTGAGGATCTTCCGTTGCCGCTCGGGGAGGTCGGCCTCCACCCGGTGCAGGAACAAAGTGGTTTCGTCCAGAAGCCTTTTTACGGAATCAGCACCTTTCAAAATGGTGGATTCCGCATATTTGTCCATGGTCACTTTCTCTTCCGGGGTCAACTCCCTGCCGGTGAAAATAATAACGGGGACTCGGGTGACGCCTTCGCTGGTTCTGATTTTGTCGAGCAATTCCACCCCGCTCATGTCGGGAAGCCCGAGATCCAGAACCATGCAGTCAAATTTTCCGGTAAGCGCTTGATCGTACCCTTCTGCCGCCGTCAAAGCAAAGGTAATCCGCACATCACCATTGCCTATGATATCAGCAATCAGATCGCGCTGTATGTCATTATCCTCCACCACAAGAAGATCCTTGACCCGCTTGGAAATCATCCGGTCAATACCGGCAAACACATTACCGAGAGCGGCCTGGCTCACGGGTTTGGTCAAGAAATCAACGGCCCCCATTTTAAAGGCATCCCTGTTTTCCGACTTACCCGAAATGATATGCACCGGGATATGGCGGGTCTGGCTGTTTTCCTTCAGCCGTGACATAACCGTCCAGCCGTCGATACTCGGAAGGCCGATATCAAGAATAATGGCGCTCGGTTTGTGAAAGTCCGCGAATTGAAGTCCCGTTTCTCCGTCGCCGGCCACAAGGCACTTGAACCCGGCGCCACGTGCCAGGTCCCTCAAAACTTTCAAAAAGACGGGATCGTCTTCGATGATCAAAATGGACCTGTCATCAGGGGAAATATCGTTTCTGTCATCGTCAAGGGCCTCGACATCGGCAACGGCTTTCTGCTGATCTGTTTTTTCAGACTGTGGGCCGGTTTCCGCTTCCTGAACATCTGGCACGGCCTCGGATTTCGGTTTCTCAGAGGCCAAGTCCAGAGGGAGATAAAGGGTGAAAGCGCTTCCTTTGCCGGATTCGCTCTCCAGGCCGATTCTTCCTCCAAGCAGTCTGGCGAGTTCCCTTGATATGGAAAGTCCGAGCCCGGTCCCGCCGTATTTGCGGCTGATTGATCCGTCCGCCTGGTGAAAGGCCTCGAATATCTGTTTTTGCTTCCCCGCTTCAATACCCGACCCGGTATCAACAACGGAGAGACAAACGCTCTTTTCAGGGTCAAGACCTGTCTTTACACACATGGACGTTGCATCGTCTCCGGGACCTGGGCGGGAAACACGAAGGGTCACAGAACCCGTGGCGGTGAATTTAAAGGCATTTGAGAAAAAGTTCTTTATAATCTGATTCAACCGTTGTCTGTCCGTGCGAATGGTTTCAGGCAAATTATCGGCGAGATCAAGCAACAACTCAATTTCCTTCTCGTCCGCAAGCGGCTGAAACTCCCGTTTCATGGCATGGGAAAAAGCCTCGAGGCCCACTTCCTCGATTACCAGCTCCATTTTTCCGGATTCCACCTTTGAGAGATCGAGCACTTCGTTGATAAGGGTCAGCAGTTCGGTTCCGGAGGAATGAATGGCCCGGGAAGACTCCACCTGGTCGTCTTCCAACCGACCGTCTTTGTTTTCGGAAAGAAACCCCGACAAAAGGAGAATGCTGTTCAACGGCGTTCTCAGCTCATGGCTCATATTGGCGAGGAATTCCGATTTGTACCTGCCTGACATCTCAAGGTCCCTGGCTTTCTCCTCAACGGTCTTTCGGGCTTCCTCCAGTTGGGCGTTCTTTTTCTCAATATCTCCCTTTTGCGCCTCAAGCGCTTCTGTTTTTTCCTCAAGCGCTCCGGATTGTTCCTCAAGCTCTTCATTGGTCTGCCGCAGTTCCTCCCGTTGCTCCTTCAATCGGCCCTCCGATGTCTTGAGCGCCTCGGCCTGCTCTTCCAGTTCGTCGTTGTTCTGGCGCAGTTCCTCCTGCTGGACCTCGAGTTCTTCGGACTGGGCCTGGGTCCGCTCAAGCAGCCCCTGCACCCGACCCCGTGACCGGGCCGATTCAACGGCAATGGCAATCCCTTCGGAAACCTGATTCAGAAAATCGAGGTCCCTTTGGTGAAAATCGTCAAATGAGCCCAGTTCAATCACCCCCTTGACCTCGTCGTTCAGCAGCACCGGAAACACGAGTATGTTCCTGGGCGGGATCTCGCCAAGACTCGAGCTGACCACAATATAGTCGTCGGGCACGTTGGCGATCGTAATGCTCTCTTTTTCCAAGGCCGCCTGTCCCACCAACCCCTCGCCGAACTCAAACTCGTTGGAGAGATTCTTTCGCCTGCTGAACGCATACGACCCCAAGAGTTTGAGCCGATGGTGATCATCTGCAATATAAAAAGCGGCGATCCGGGCATTCAGGTATTCAGCGAGAAAGGTGATGATGCCGCGTCCCAGGGCGGTGGGTTCCTGGTCGCCCCGCATTTTGTCATTGAGTTTGCCCTGACCGGTCTCGAACCAGTCCTTCCTTTGGTTTTCTTCGGTCATCTCCCTGAGTCCATGGAGCATCCGGTTGGCGTCTCCGGCCAGTTCACCAATCTCGTTTCGGGCCTCGGCCTCGATCTCCTGATCAAACTTTCCCCCGGCTGCGCGTTTGACGAGTTCGGAAAGCCGGTGTATCGGGCGGACGATCCGATTGGACACCATGGTTGCCGCAAAAAAGACAAGCAGCGTCATTCCTGCCAGCAGGATAATGACCATGTTCCTGAGCTGGTTGGCCGGAGCAAAAGCCTCGGTCTCCTCGATTTCAGCGATGATAACGAAGGACGTCCCTGCGATCGTTATGTTGTCATGAACGCCCAGGACGGATTTACCGTTGGGGCCTTGGTAGATCAACACCGCCTCTTCCTTCTCATCCGCTTCACCTGCAGATTTACCGTCTTCACTATGTTCTTTGAGCCAGAGTGAAGTAATTTCTGTTTCTACCGGCTTTCCAAGGATCCTTGCTCCTTTGGAATACATCGAATGGGATCTGACTTTCAAATCCCCGCCAATCAGGTAGATCTCCAACGTCTCACCCGAGTTCAACCCCTCTGTCATCATCCGGTTGATCGGATCAATTGAAAGCTGAAAGACCATCAACCCGATCTTGTCGCCATCATCGTTCACCATGGCGGAAACCAAAAATCCGGCCCCCGCGTTGCCCGACGGCCCGTAGAATTCGAAATCGGAGAAGGAGGGCCGGCCGGTCTTAAGCGCCCGTTTGCACGCTGAAGCAAAGAGGGTATCGGAAGACTTTCCGCTAAAGATATTGGTCCCAAGATCTTTTTCGCCGGCCACGGTGAAAAGAATGTTGCCCTGAGCATCGAGGAACAATATGTCATGATATCCGTAGTCGCGACGGTAGATCCCCAGGTCCGTGCCATACCGGCTCACCGTGGTGGCCCATTTGAAACTCTTGACATATTCCCTCAAGGGCTGATGGCTCTCCTTAAACCCTTTTATCAGATCCTCCAGGAACTCATAGTTGACCCGCTTTGCGGACTTGCGTCTTAAATCCATCCACATATTGGAAAAATAGGCCTGTATGTCCCTGGCGTGCTCCATACACACCAATTTCAAGGATTCTTCGGCATTTTTCTTTAGGTGCGCATGGCCATTCAGATAACCGATGACGCCGACCGCTGTCACCGGGATGAGAGAGAGGGCCAGGAACATCAGGAAAAGGGTCCTTCGGAGCCCCTTTTGGAAGATGGATCGCGTACCACCGGATCGAGGTTGTTTATCATTGCCTGCGCCCGCAGCACGGTTGTTTGTATTGTTCTCAGTCATTCGTCGTATACCCTTATTATATGAAAGTTGACGGTTACCGGTTGAACATATCATCCTCGTTCCCAGGCTCTGCGTGGGAACGAGAGAAATTAACCTATCGGCCTGCGCCACGTGAAAACCGTTTGACAACTTTCTGGAGAGTCAGTAGAATAGCTTATCATCTGGAGTAACAAAAATGAAATTCACCGTTAAGCAGATAGAGGTTCTTTCAAAAATATTCGTTGATTTTGGTAAAATCATATTTGCGACTCTTGTTGTCGGTAATTTCTTACCCAAGAATCTTGTTGTCATAAATTATACCCTAATTTGCGTCGGCCTGTTGTTTTCCGCCATCTCCATGGGCTTTGGCATCTTCCTCTTGAAAGGAGTTGATAATAAATGACGGGTCTACTTATAATAGGCGGTTTCATCATTTTAGGGGGCTTGTTAGCCCTTTATATTACCCGTCGAAAAATAACCGATTGAAAGCTTAACACAATATTAGAGCCAATCGGAGTTTTTTCCTCGTTCCCAGGCTCTGCGTGGGAACGCATACCGAAAGACACCGGAAAAGATGAATGTCGAAGGAAGGTAATCTGCCGACCCTGCCAATCCTGATAAAGCCGAAGCAGAGCGATTCCACACTTCGTCATTCTGCTGTTCCCTGTTCGATATTCCTCTCGTCGCATCGATGATCAAGGCCGAAATTTCAAATACTTAACCCGCGCATGTGGAATATTCGGACTGACCGGATCGACGGTAATCTCTCTTCTCCCCGGGTTGACAACCAAATCCATGTCTTCCATCGGCACTGCGCCTAAGAGCACCTCATCGCCTATAACCAATGCCCCAACATAGCAAAACCGTTTGCCGAAGGAAACCTTTACGGGCCCAACGTATGGAACGTTCTTTCTTCTGCCGTCCGCAACCGAGACCACCCTCGTGGACTCAGTTTCAAGGTTCAACTGGAGCGCAACGTGATCGGGTATACACAACATGAGTGCGCCGGTATCAACCAGCGCCTGCACTTTCATTGAGGCTAAATCCATCTGCTTCGGATTGCTTAATTCTATTTCTGCAAAAATATGTCCCATAAATATCCCCCCAATAAACCAATGACCTTTGACTAATGGCCAACAATTCGCCCGATCGCTTCCTCAAGGGCCTTTCTCTTGAGGGGTTTGGTGATGTAATCGTCCATGCCGGCGGCGAGGAAGCGCTCCCGGTCTCCTTTCATGGCATTGGCGGTTACAGCAATTATCGGGACCCTTGCGATTGCGGATTGTTCTTCTGCGTCCCTTATGGTCCTTGCGGCCTCCAGTCCATCCATCACCGGCATCTGGCCGTCCATGAGGATCAGGTCGAACTCGCTTTCTTCATAAGCCTTAACCGCCTCCTCACCGTTATTCGCAACCTCCACGGTGTGGCCCATTTTTTTTAACATGTTCTTTGCAACTTTCTGGTTCATCATGTTATCTTCAGCCAATAGTATCCGCAACTTACGATCAGTTTTTTCCTTACCGACTCTGCTTTCTTCAACGGTAAAACTGGTAACGATCTGCCCTGCGGGGTCTTTTGAACGGTCGTCTTTCAGGCCCAAAACGATCCTGAGACAGTCAAACAGGACGGACTTTTTCACCGGCTTGGTGAGAAAGGCGGCAAACCCCGTCTTTTTCAACCTCTCGGCATCGCCCCGCTGGGCCACGGAGGTTGCCATAACAAGGGCTGTGTCTTTGATTGCGGGATCATCCTTGATCTTACGACCCATGGCTTCTCCGGTCATTTCCGGCATCTGCATATCCAAAATGCCGATATGGAAAGGATCACCCCGGTTTGCGGCACGCTTCAGTTTTCTGAGTGCCTGTTGCCCATTTTCGGCCTCGTCAAAACGGCAGCCCCACGACTCCAGGTAAACCCGAAAAACCATCCGGTTGATGCTGTGATCGTCCACCACCAGGATATTCTTCCCTTCCAGATCTTCGATGCCGGCGATGGTTTTTTCCCTTGGCTCAAACTGCTTTTCCAGAACAGCCGTAAACCAGAATGTGGTCCCCTTCCCTTCCTCGCTCCGAACACCGATCCCCCCCCCCATCAGTTCCGAAAGCTGCTTGGAAATAGTCAATCCCAGTCCCGTCCCCCCGTACTTTCGAGTTGTGGAAGCATCGACCTGGCTGAACGACTCGAAGAGGCTGTCCACCTTGTCCGCGGGAATGCCGATACCGGTATCCTTCACCTCAAAGAGGAGTGTGACACCGGCATCCGTCTCACCCTTGATATCCACGTTGATGGACACCTCGCCCTTTTCCACAAATTTGATGGCATTTCCCGTAAGGTTGGTCAGAATCTGACGGAGGCGTCCCGGGTCGCCCCTTAAAAGACAGGGAACCCTGTCATGAATCAGACAGGCAAACTCCACCCCTTTGTCATGGGCCTTCATGGCCATCACATCACTCAGGGTTTCCAGAGTGGGCCTCAGATCGAAATCTATACTTTCCATGTCAAGCTTCCCTGCCTCGATCTTGGAAAAATCCAGGATATCGTTGATCAGCATGAGGAGGGCATCGGCGCTCATTTGAACGGATTGGGCAAAATCAAGCTGTTCGGTCGTCAGCTTGGTATCTAAGAGCATGTCGATCATGCCGACCACGCCGTTCATGGGCGTTCGGATCTCGTGGCTCATGTTGGCCAGGAATTCAGACTTGATTTTGGTGGTCCTCTCAAGCTCCTCCGCCCTTTCTTCGAGGATCTTTTTGGCCGTTTCAAGCTCGTTATTTTTTTTATCTACCAGCCCTCTTTGCTTTTCAAGTGATAGGGTCTTTGATTCAAGCTCTTCTGAGCGATCTTTAAGTTCTTCATTCGTATTCCGCAGTTCCTCTTCGCTGGCCTGGAGTTCCTCGGCACGTTCCTGGCTTTCTTCAAGGAGTTTGAACACCTTTTTTCCGGATTGCGCCACATGGAAAGCGATGGCAATATTCTTACCGGTTTCTTCTAAAAAGCCCATCTTCCTTTCCGTAAACGCATCAACCGACCCCAGCTCGATGACGCCTTTGACCTCTCCCTCGTGCAGAAACGGGGCCAAAAGGATATTGCGGGGAGACGCGTCTCCGAGACCGGAGTTGACGGTCATATAATTTTTCGGCACGTCGGTGATAACCATAGGCTTTTTATCAACCGCGGCCTGTCCGATCAACCCTTCCCCGAATTCAAAAACAGGGGGAGCGTCTTTGTTCCTTTCAAGGGCGTAACTCCCCTCCAGCTTGAGTTGATTGTTGTTATCCCTCAGGTAGATCGTCCCAACCTGTGCATTGAGGTAACCGGCAAGAAAAGAGATGAGGTCCCGGCTGAGGTCTGTCGTCTCCTTTTGGTCGCTCATCACATCACCCAATTGCGCGGCCCCGGATTTCAGCCAGTTTTGTCTTTGGTCCTCCGCTGTCATGTGGCGCAGATTCTTTACCATATTGTTGAAACTCTTTCCCAAATTTCCGATTTCGTCCTTGGATTTGATTAGAATTTCCTCATCGAACTGTCCACCGGAAACACGGTCGGCACTTTTTGCGAGATCGAAAATCGGCCGGGCAATGCGTCTTGCGAGAAAAGTCGCGAAGAACATGACCACGATACCCGTTACCATCAGAAGGGCGATGACAATGCCGCGTAATCCGATGGCCGGCGCAAAAGCCGCTTGCGCCTCAATCTCGGCGATAACAGCAAACGGCACATCCCCAATGTGAATATGATGGTGAACACCCAAAACCTTTTTGCCGTGGGGACCCACATAGACCAGGGTCTTTGTTTTCAGGGGACCGGGTCCGTCCCCGTCCACCGCGTGTTCGCGCCACAGCCGGGTTTGTTCCGTATCTACCCGCTTTTTCAAGATGGTTTCATTTCTGACCAGGACTGAATTGGATCTCATCTTCAGGTCGCTGCCCACAAGGTAAACCTCAGCGTTCTTTCGCTCCAAATCGGAAAGTTCCTTCATGACGGCGTCGATCTCCGCCGCCTGAACCCCAATGGCCAGAAGTCCCACCCTGTTTCCTTCTTCGTCAACCATATCGTGAACCACAAAACCGTTGGCCCGGTTGTTTAAAGGCGCGTAGATTTCAAAATCCGAAAAGCCCGGTCTTCCCGTCTTGAGCACTTTTCCAGCAGTTCCGGCAAACAGGGTATGGGAGTACTCCCCGGAAAAAAGGTTGGTTCCCAGATCGTCATTGCCGAAAGACGAAAAGAGAATATTTCCCTCAAAGTCAATCAGCAAAACATCGGAATATCCATACGCAGCCTGAAAATTCCGGAGATCCCCTCCCCGCTCATCTTCAATTTCGAGCCAGGGATAGCTCCCAATAAACGCTTCCGGCGATTGTCCGCTCGCCACGTAAGCCTTCCTGAAATCTTTCAAAAGGCGGATATTTTCTTTGTTCCTGGCCTGCATCTCAGCATCAACCAACCACCTTTCGCCAAGGGATATTACTTTCCCCGCTTTAAGCCATGCGGAGCTGACCAACAGATCATCGGCAGCCCGAATCAGACTGTTTCGGCTGTTCAAATAACTTATCAAACTGACTGTCGTCAGGGGAACAAGCGCGATTAAGAGAAACCAAAGCAGGAGTTTTCGCGTCAAACCACTGGAAAACAGTCTGAAATCCCCGCTTAATTCTGTGCCGGCAATATGACCGCTGTTGGAACTCATTTGATTTCCTCTACTGGTAAGAATTTAACATGGGACCTTGGACGTTCATTTTTTCTTTCCTTTTCCCCATTCAAAATATCTTTTTTGCTTCTTTTACGGCAATGTCGGTGGCGGTGTAGTCCCGGGGTTTAAAGGATTTAATGCGGGCCCCGCTCTCTTTCAAATAAGCCAGCAGTTCTTTTATATATTCGTGAATCTCCCGTTCATTCTTTTCCGTGATCTCTCCCAGTGTGCCATGTATTTTTCCTCCCATGGTGAGCTTTTCAATATCCTGAGACGAATAGGCGGTCCCCTTAAACATGGTCCTTTTCAAGATAGCGAAATATGCTTCCAGGTTCGCAGGATCGGATTGCCACTTTACCGCCCGCAGCCAGCCACGCAGGAATTTTTCAACATCGGCCGGATCATCCTTCAAAATGCGGTTTTGTACAACGATACCTTCCGGTATGACCCCGGGGAAATCGGCAGAGGTAAACATGAGTTTCCCCGTACCATCACCAACGACCTTTGAGGCCTCCGGATCATAGCTGACAACGGCGGATACAACGCCGTTTCTAAAGGACTTATTCAACTTTGAAGTGTTGCTCACTTCTATCAGCTCCACATCCTTAATCTTCAGATGCGCATTTTGAAGCACCTTGTCCAAAAAGAAGCCTATGGGTGCGGCAGTACTGTATACCCCAATCCGTTTCCCTTTCAGATCTCCAATACTGTCCAGTTTTCCGGACAGGATAAACAGGTCACCGCCATGGGACCAGTCATGTTCGTAGATAATCGTGTACCTCGGCGCCTTTCTGATCAAATCCACCGCGTTTCCCAGCATCATGATGCCGAAATCGATTTTTCCAAATTTGAAAGCCTTTACACTGCCGCCCATATAATCGTCGAATTGCTTTACCGTCACATGGATCCCTTCCGACTTCCAGAACCCTTTTTCCGCCGCCACATAAGCGGTGGCCCACGGCTCCCACTCAACAACTCCCACGGTATAGGTCTTGGCATGAAGGGGTATGGCAACGAATACCCAGTAAATGGCAATGGCTGCAATCAGCAATATTTTGACGCTGTTTCGGATCATGGCGTTCCTCCCTCTCTGCTGTGTTTACACAGAAAATCTCAAATTGTGGAGATTCAAGGCATATTAACCAAATCGGTCCACGCTCGCAACCCAATATTGTGAGAAAGCGCAATTCTCATTTGGGTCCATTGATATCCTTTACGTTCGGCCCATGCGCGATGATAATTTATATGATAATGATCGCCCGAAGGCTCGAAGGAAGGAATTGTTCGCCTTTTTAAATTTCTTATTGTACACTTACCCGCAAGTTGATATTCCAGTGAAAAAAAAGTAATTTAGTTTTTGCTCCCCATTTTTTTGAAACCGACGCACCGGAAAATCATGTTCGGAGGTTTCTCGCAACCGGCTTTCTGAGAGGATTTACCCCATGAAATTTAACAATGTATCCATCATCGGCCTGGCCCATGTGGATGCACCCCACCGTATTACTTCTTCAGAACTCGAAAAACAAATCTCACCCATCATCGAGCGAATCAACGTGCGACCCGACATTATCCAGTCTTTGACCGGAATTGTGGCAAGACGATTCTGGGAACCGGGCCGGCAACCCAGCGAAGCGGCCACCATGGCGGCTGAAAAGGCCATTTTAAACGCCGGCATTGACAAGTCACAACTTGGCATTCTCCTGAACACCTCTGTCTGCCGGGATTATATCGAACCCTCCGTGGCTTGTCTGGTGCACGGGAATCTGGGGCTCAGCCCCGAATGCATGAACTTTGACGTGGGCAATGCATGCCTTGCGTTTTTAAACGGCATGGAAATCATCGGCAACATGATCGAACGTGGACAAGTGGATTACGGCATCGTGGTGGACGGCGAAGGAAGCCGCTTTGTGGTGGAAACCACCATTCAAAGGCTTCTGGCTTCAGACTGTGATACAGAGACCTTTCGCGCCAATTTTGCCACCTTCACCCTGGGCTCGGGCGGGGCGGCCATGGTTCTGGCAAGATCGGATCTGGCGCCTGAGGGCCACCGACTCCTCAGCGACGTCAGTCTGGCCGCCACCCAGCACAAAGATCTCTGCCGCGGACAGTTGGACAGCATGCAAACCGACGCCAGTGGCCTCATGGTGGCCGGGCTCAACCTGGCAGCCGCCACTTTTGAAAAGGCCAAAAAAGAATTGGGATGGCATCCCGGCGACCTTGACCAGTTTATCCTTCACCAGGTGAGCGCCGTTCATACCGCCAAACTGATAGCCCTGCTGGGGCTGGACGACCGGAAAGTCTTTAAAACATTCCCCGAATATGGCAACGTGGGTCCCGCGGCCATTCCCATTACCCTTTCCAAGGCCCTTGAAGCGGATCGGATAAACAAAGGCGACCGGATAGCCCTCATGGGCATCGGCAGCGGCCTAAACTGCACCATGATGGAAGTGCTGTGGTAACGGTTGTGTCTGACTTCGTAAACATCGCCGCCTATCTCCCTAAAATGGCTGAAAAACAGCCTTACAGATCGGCGGTCAGCTTTCCCACGGGCCGCGACAGGAACGGCCGGGTTAAATACACCCATTACACCTTTCGACAACTGGACCATGAAAGCGATCTTATCGCACGGGGCCTGGACCGGGTCGGCTTAAATCGGGGCGTTCGCACGGCGCTCATGGTCAAACCCAGCCTTGATTTTTTTTCTTTGACATTTGCGCTTTTTAAAGTGGGCGCCGTTCCGGTGCTCGTCGATCCCGGGATCGGCATCAGGAACCTCAAGACCTGCCTTGAACAAGCGGAACCCGAGGCCTTTATCGGCATCCCTCAAGCCCACATGGCCCGCGCGGTGCTGGGGTGGGGACGAAAAACCATTCGAACCCGGATTACCGTGGGAAAACAGCTGCTCTGGAAGGGAATCACCCTTGACCGGATCAGAATACTGGGAAGACCGATCCCCCCACGCCATATGGCGCGAACTCAAAAGGATGAAACGGCGGCCATCCTCTTTACCAGTGGCAGCACCGGCCCGCCCAGAGGCGCGGTGTATACCCACGGCAATTTTGCAGCCCAGGTGGAATCCATCCGAAACACCTATCACATTGAACCCGGTGAAATCGACCTGCCCACCTTCCCCCTCTTTGCCCTTTTCGGCCCGGCCCTGGGCATGGCCATTGTGATTCCCGACATGGACCCCACCCGGCCCGCCCATGTGGACCCTCGAAAAATCATAGAAGCCATTCAAGATTTCGGCATCACCAACATGTTCGGTTCCCCGGCACTGATTGATCGCGTGGGACGATACGGCCAAGAACGCGGCGTTAAACTCCCGACCCTTCGCCGGGTCATCGCCGCAGGGGCCCCCATGCCCCCGGCGGTATTGGCACGCTTCTGCACCATGTTATCGCCCGAAACCCAGGTCCACACTGGTTATGGGGCAACGGAAGCCATGCCGGTATCATCAATGGGAAGCCACGAGATCCTCAACCATACCCGATACGATACCGATGCGGGAAAGGGCGTCTGCGTGGGAAAACCCGTGGACGGCATGAGGGTCTCCGTAATCCCCATTACCGATAGTCCCATCCCCTGGTGGGATGATTCCCTTACACTACCCCAGGGGGAAGTGGGGGAAATTGCCGTTAAAGGCCCCGTAGCCACCCGTTCCTACTACCAGCAGGAATCGGCAACCCGGCTGGCCAAAATCCATGAGAAAGGCCAAGAAGATTTCTGGCATCGCATGGGGGACCTGGGGTCACTGGATGAACAGGGAAGGTTGTGGTTTTTGGGCCGAAAATTCCACCGGGTGATCACCCCTTCAAGAACCCATTTTACCATCGCCTGCGAAGGGTTGTTCAATACCCATCCAAAAGTTTTTCGGACGGCCCTGACAGGCGTCAAGATAGGCGGGGTCGTTCACCCCATACTCTGTGTTGAACTGGAAAAACATTCAAAAAAGGCCGACAGGGAGGGCATTAGACGGGAACTGCTGGAACTGGGAGCAACAAAACCGCATACGAAAGAGATTAAAACCATACTGTTTCACCATGGGTTTCCCGTTGACATTCGGCATAACGCCAAAATCTATCGGGACAGGCTTGGGGTTTGGGCATCCCGGAAACTGGCCAAGGAAAGGACGCGCAAAAAAGCATGAAAATCCTTGTGACCGGCGGCGGAGGGTTTCTGGGGAAAGCGATCGTCAAACGGCTTATAAACCGCGGAGACCCGGTCCGCAGCTTTTCCAGGGGGCACTACCCTGAACTGCGCGCCTTGGGGATCGACATCCGGAGAGGCGATCTGGCGGATAAAAAAGCCGTTCTAACGGCGGTGGAAGGGTGTGATGCGGTTTTCCACGTGGCCGCCAAACCAGGGATTTGGGGTGCATACAAGTCATACCACGCGACCAATGTGACCGGCACCGAAAATATTATTGACGCCTGCAAAAAAACAGGCGTTTCAAAACTCGTCTATACGAGTTCGCCCAGTGTGGTTTTTGACGGGGGCAGTATGGAAGGCATCAATGAATCGGCGCCTTACCCAAAAACTTATCTGACCCATTACCCGAAAACCAAAGCCATGGCGGAACGCCGGGTGCTTTCCGCCAACGACACTGACCTGGCCACCATGGCCCTGCGGCCCCACTTGATCTGGGGACCGGGGGATCCAAACTTTCTGCCCCGGTTGATTGAACGAAGAAAAGCGGGCCGTCTGGCAAGGCTGGGAAAGCAACCCCACCTGGTGGACTGCATTTATATCGACAACGTCGTGGATGCCCACATTCTGGCGGCGGATCGCCTTCATCCGGGATCTCCCATTTCCGGGAAAGCCTACTTCATTTCTCAGGGAGAACCCATTGATATCGGCGAATTGATGGATCGTATTGTAGGGGCCGCCGGCCTTGACCCCATCGATCGCACCGTGCCCGTCGGTCTGGCATATGCGGCAGGCTGTCTCCTTGAAATGATCTACAAGATGCTCAGGCTTCAAGGGGAACCGCCCATGACGCGTTTTTTGGCCAAACAGCTGTCTACGGCCCACTGGTTTGACATGAGCGCGGCCCGAAAAGAACTGGGATACGAGCCCGCCATTTCCATGGAAGAAGGGTTCAAGCGCCTGACAGAATCATTAAGATAGAAGACAAACGCCATACATGGGGATCTATTCACAATGAAAAAATATTACCAAGAACGCTTTGAGGCTCAACGACGTCTTTCAAAAAAACTCGCATCCACCATGGAAGTCAACAAAATCCTGGAAGTGCTGAGAGCGGAAACCCGAACCCTGATGCCATCATCCATGGAGACCTGCATCATCATGCTGGATCCTGATGCGAAAAAATACACCCGACCTCTTCAATGCGCCCTGTACGACAAGCCCGTTAACTGCCTTTCCTGCAAGAAAAATCGCCCCGCCATCCAGAAAGCCCTGGCACTCAGAAAAGGGGTGGTCATTTCGAAAACAAACCCCATTGTCAGGCATGACCTGACCACCGTCGATACCGGCCCGGAAGCCGCCATGCCCGTATTTGTCGATGATGACATCGTGGCCGTCATTAATGTGGTATCCCGGCCCGGCGCCCGTTTTACAAGAAAGGACTTCTATTTCATGAAGGACCTTTCCGAAATGGCCGGCAATGCCATCATGGCCGCAAAAAGACACTGGGAAATGACCCAGGAAAAAATTGACATCAGCCAGAAGCTGGCCCATCTCTCCCCTTTTGTTCCGCAGTCGGTGCGACGTATCGTGGAAACAAACCCCGAATTACTCAACCAGGAAAAAGAAAGCAGGGAGGTATCCGTCCTCTTTCTGGATCTCGAAGGGTACACCCGGCTCAGTGCCAGCAAAAGCGCGGAGGCGGTGAACCACATGGTGGAAGAGATGTTTTCCAACTTTGTCGATCCCATCCACCGATCGGGTGGCGACATCAACGAAACCGCCGGCGATGGGCTCATGATTATTTTCAAAAATGACGATGCAAGAACCAATGCGATCAATGCGGTCAAAGCCGGCTTTGACATTCATGAGCAAAACCTCCTACTCAACCATGAAATGTCAGACCGTTTCGAACCGGTCAATGTCAATATCGGCATCAATTCCGGCGTGGCCCTGGTGGGGATGACCGTTTTCAAAGGGACGTTGGAAACCCGCATGACCTACACGGCGACGGGTCCGGTAACCAACCTGGCCGCCCGTCTGGCGGACCATGCGAAAGGCGGGGATATTATCATCGGGGAAGAGACCCAAAAAATGATTGCGGAGCTCTGGCCGGCATATGATATGGGGTTTGTGTCGTTGAAAGGGATTGATCAATCTCTCAGGATATACTCTCTTTTGAGGAACCCCTTCAAAACGGCCCCTCAAACCGCCGCTTGAGGCGTTTCGACCCCCTGCTCAAAGGTGTCTTTTTTCCGTTCTTCCCGCCCCATTTCCCAGATAATGCACCGGTCCCGAAACTTGCAGTAAATGGTAGGATCGGTACAGGAGACCCCATTGTCAATGCATTCGCTGCAATATCCGGTCTGATGTTTCTGGCAGGGAACAACAGCATCTCGGTCCGGATGATTTTTACACTGCATAACTGACTTTCCGTAACCATCCCCGCTTCATCACAGCCAGAACCAGGGCCGTGAACAGGTATGCCATGGCAAAACCCAGGTGAGAAATATCGATAAAAACCGTAAAAGCCGGCGAAAAAAGCACGTCCGGCATGTTCTTGAATACTCTCAGAATACCCGTTCCAACGATCCCCGCCATCAGGATAATCCGGAACCAGGCCGAAGGGGTCAATTGGAATTGCTTTCTTCCGGCAAGGATGTAATCCAGGATGAAATAAGCAAATAGGCCCAGCAATACACTGGCCCCCAGATAATGCAGGAAATGGGTTGCGTAAAAATCAGCTGACCAGGCCATACCCGGGATATCGGAGATATAATAGCGTTTAAAGATGGGCATCTGGCCGAATCCCGTAAAGGCCGTTAAGGCCATGGCCAGGATGAAGACGCGACGAAGCGCTTTGTTTCCCGCTGTCAATCCAGTTTGATTTGAGGTTTTCATGACTTATTATTCCTCCGATCCCATGCTTTTTCTAGCGCCCACAAAGAATTTTGCCGCAGCAGCCGCCAGACCCGCGATGGGGGCAATCACCATGGCCTTTGCCAGGTTGTCCGCCTGGGCCATGGAATCCTTTACGGGTTCCAAATCCGGTTGGCCCGAGCCGGTCTCAATGGCCTTGTTCAAGTCTTCAAACGGCACGGGTGAAACATAGATGGTATTGGTGCCGCCATTTTCCTTTTCCCCGTAAATATACCCACCGATTTCCTTTTGAATGGCATGGGCCTCTTTTAAGATCTCATCTCTGGGACCGATTTTCTGCACATCCTCGGGGCATACATCGATGCAGGCGGGAAGTTTTCCTTCAGCAATCCGGTTGTAGCACCGGTCGCACTTGTACATGACCCCGTTTCCCGCGAAAGCGGGCAGCAGATCCAGATACAACCCCACGCCGGTCTGACGCTGGGGAATATGCCAGGGGCAGACAGTCTTGCACTTTGAACCCCCCAGGCAATAATCCGAATTGATCCGGGTGATGCCGTTTTTCAGTTTGTATGCGGCGCCCCAGGGGCACAGATCCGCACAAGGGGGGTTCTGGCAGTGCATGCACCTGCGGGGAATGGTAAGCGTCTCTTCTTTTCCATTCACCTTAACGCTGGCTTCCTGGATATACAGCCAGTTATAGGGAGTTAACCGGTCCATGACATCCCTTTTATCCGACCAGTCGGAGACCTTTACCCGGTTGGGGTACATCTTTGGAAAAGGCTTTTTCGGCTCTGGGAACTTGGGCTCATTGACCTCTTTACAGGCTTCCACGCAGGCTTCACAGCCGATACATTTTCGCACATCAATGAGGGTTGCCAATTCCTCCACCGAAGACGCCTTGACGGCTTCCGGCATGGGCAGGGAAGACGCCACAGCCGCCCCCGCAGCCGCCAGGCCGCCTTTTAGGAATGATCTTCTGGAAATTTTTCCGTCCATTTGTCTATGACCTCTCAACCATTAACAGTACCTTATATTTGAATGGGTTTTAGGCTATAGAGTCGACAAGTTGAAATCGGTTACAACTTCATGGAAAAGACTTGAGCGCACCACATTGGATCAGGGCCTTAATCAGAGCACACATGGGAAGGCCCACCACGTTGGTGTAAGAGCCGGAAATGGATTCCACCATGAATGCTCCTACCCCTTGGATGGCGTATGCACCGGCTTTCCCGAATGGCTCACGGGTCCGAATGTATCCGGCAATCTCTTCTTCACTTATGGGTTTAAAACGGACGACAGTGGTAACGGACTCGGAGTGGGCAATCTCTCCTGCGGGATTGAGAACACAGAAGCCCGTGATGACCTGATGGTCTTTTCCGCTCAATAAGGAAAGCATCCTTTGTGCATCCGTACGGTTTACCGGTTTTCCAAGGACCCGGCTCCCGATTACCACAATGGTATCCGCTCCCAGAATCCAGGAGACATCCTCCCGGGAGCCAACATCCTTTGCTTTTAAATAGGCCAAATTCCGGCAGAAAACCTCAGGGCTTTCAATACGGCCATTTTCATTCACCCGGCTTACAACCACCCGGTGTGGAATACCCATCCGGGCCAGCAGTCTTTTCCTTCTGGGTGAAGCGGATGCCAGAACCAGCGGATGTTTTTCATCAATAGGCATCATCATATTTTACAGGGGCAGACCAAAAAGCGTCCCGGCGTTTCGGGTGGTCTGCTCAGCAACGGTTTCAAAGGGGATCTCTCTTAGTTTTGCAATTTCCCGGGCCGTGTGGTTTACAAGGGAGGGTTCATTTCGTTTTCCCCGTCGGGGTACGGGGGCCAAAAAAGGCGCATCGGTTTCCACCAGCATACGATCCAGAGGGATTGTGGCGGCCACCTCTTTGATTTGAATTGCCTTTTTGTAGGTTACGGTACCGGGGATTGAAATATAATATCCCAGGGCGATGAACGCTTCAGCCAGATCCCTGTCCCCGGAAAAACAATGAATAACCCCTTTTCGTTCCCCTTTCCCCATTTTTTCCAAAGTAGCGTAAACCTCTTCGTGGGCATCCCGATCATGGATAATCACAGGCAATTTCGCCGTCTGTGCCAACTCAAGCTGCGTCTGAAAAATCTTTCGCTGGTTTTCCTTTTTTGAGTAGTTTCGATAGTAATCCAGGCCGATCTCACCCCAGGCGACCACTTCCGGTTCGGCAGTCATGCGGGACAACATCTGAAGATCCTCAGGTCCACACTCATCCGCGTCATGGGGATGACATCCCACCGTAGCCGAAATAAACGCGTATCGGCGGGCCAGATCAATGGCGGATTGGGAGCTTTTCACATCAATCCCGATTGAAATCATATGAACAATACCCTCCTTTCGCGCCCGACCGATAACCGCTTCCCCGTCTTTGTCAAAATCTTTCATGTCCAAGTGACAATGGCTGTCAACTAACATTGCGTATCCTCTCTTTTGTATTCTAATGGGCGCTTTTATAATGGATCAACAACGGTTTATCAATGACTATTCATTTCTTTATCCTTGACTCTATGGTTTATTTATCTATAATTTTTATTAATTTAACGACTATTAAGAGGATTTTTTTGGATATGGACATTGGGAAAAAGACCCTTGAGGAGCAGCTCAATTACCAAAAAAAACTAAATGACATCACCAACAAAATTCATTCGGCCAAAGACACCAACGACATCCTCCTGAAACTGCATGGCGACCTTCTGGATTTTTTTGATGCGGACCGATTGACCATTTATGTGGTCGATACCGGCACCAGAGAGATCTATTCAAGAATCAAAACCGGTGATGAACCCATAGAGATTCGTGTGCCCATCAGCAAAAAGAGTCTGGCGGGCTTCTGCGCGGCCACGGGAAAGCTCCTGAACATCAAGGATGTTCGCAATTCCAATGAGTTAGAATGTATTGACCCCAGCTTGACATTTGACCTCACCTGGGACAAGAAAACCGGTTACTGCACAAAAGAGATGCTGGTGGTGCCGGTCGTTTATGATCGCTACCTGTTGGGAATCATTCAACTGATCAACAAAAAAACCGGTGAATGCTTCAATCAGACGGACCAATCGGCGGTGTTGGATATTTCAAAGGTGCTGGGCATCGCTATTTTCAAAAACCAGAAGGCCGCCCAGGCCGCAAAACCCAGCAAATTCCAGTTTCTCATCTCCAATGGTATTCTGTCGGAAAAAGATATTGGTGAAGCCATCAAACTTTCTGCAAAGACCGGGAAAAGCGCTGAAGCGGTTCTGATGTCTGATTTTAAACTCTCAAAAGAAGTCATCGGAAATTCTTTGTCGGATCACTACAAAACCCGCTTTATTCCTTACGATGACAACATGGTCATTCCGGGGGAACTGCTCAAGGATCTTAAACCCGGATTTTTCAAAACCCATGTTTTTGTCCCTGTCAGCGATGAGGAGGGGAAAATTGCCGTGATCATGGAAAATCCCGACTATCTCCCGGCTCGCGATATCATCAAACGGATCATTCAAACGAAAGAACTGGAATACTGCGTCTCGACCCGGGAAGATATCTTCAGGATGATTGATCATTTCTTTGTGGGGAGCGGCGAAGAAATCATTGCGGATTCGGGAAGCATCGAGGACATTCTGGGCCAATTGAAATCGGAAGACGATGACGAACCCGAGGAAAGCGAGGGGGTAACCGAGAACGACACGGCCATCGTTCAGCTGATCAACAAATCGATTATCGACGCCTATGCGCGAAATGCTTCCGACATCCACGTGGAACCCCGGCCGGGGAAAAAAAATACCGTGATCCGGTTCCGGATCGACGGCGCCTGCCAGGTGTACCAGACCATCCCCTACACTTTCAAAAGAGCCATTGTTTCCCGCCTGAAAATCATGAGCGACCTGGATATATCCGAAAGACGCAAACCACAGGACGGGAAAATCATATTCAAAA